>Ga0209172_10001663_pt1 | contig 45054 bp, 42 predicted proteins | sample LarsenN4metaG_FD_184113 | JGI IMG/M metagenome (GOLD analysis project Ga0209172, IMG submission 184113) | Hot spring sediment bacterial and archeal communities from British Columbia, Canada, to study Microbial Dark Matter (Phase II) - Larsen... ... | reverse complement strand
GAGTTGGGGACGGTGGAGATTTGGAGCGAGCAAGAATTTCTGCAAAAAGTTGAGGAATAGGCTATTTTTGTGCAGACAACCTAACTCTTGATTATGTATATCTACAAAAATATCATCACCGTTGAACCCGGCAAACGCAGTGGCAAACCTTGCATCAGAGGAATGCGCATCACAGTAGAGGATATTCTTCGCTGGCTGGCTTCCGATATGAGCATTGATGAAATAATCGCTGATTTCCCGGAGCTTACCCGGGAAGATATTTTGGTTGCACTTGAATTTGCCGCCAACCGGCAAGAACGAACTTTAGTAGCTGCATGAAATTGCTGATTGATCAAAATATTTCTTTTCGGCTCAAAGCAAGAATTGTCGGCGCTTTCCCTGATGCCCATCATGTCAAAGACCTCAATCTAATTGATTTGCCCGATGCTTCAATTTTTGACTATGCTCGTCAGCATCAATTCGATGCGATATTGACACTTGATGAGGATTTCCACAATCTGGTACTGGCGCGCGGCATACCGCCCAAAATTATTTGGCTTCGTACAGGAAATTGTTCCGTAGCAGTGCAAGCAGAGGTTCTGTTGAGAAATTTGCTTGTCATTCAGACATTTATGAGTAATACCACCAACGAAGTTTTAGAAATTTTTCGCTAACCAATGATTAAGCAAATCAAAATCGAAAATTACAAGTCCATTCTTTCGCTTGACCTCGACCTCGGGCGGGTGAACGTGTTTATCGGCGAGAATGGAAGTGGAAAGACGAATATTTTGGAGGCGATGGCACTGGGGAGTGCAGCGGTAACAGATAGATTGGACAATGAATTTTTGGGGTCAAGGGGGATTAGGATTACTTCTCCTAGTCTGATGAAATCTGGTTTTGCCAAAACGCAATTTACTAGTGATTTTATTCGCATCGTTTTCTTAAATTCAATTAATGAGGAAGCCGATATTGAAATTGTTACTACAGATTCTGAAAATCTCCGTTGGCGCAGCACTGGGTGGAAGGGCGTGAGTTATAAGATTAAGAAAGATGAAATACTTCCTGAGTACGAAAGTATATTAGAGCAATTGGTTCAACTAGGTGTAAAAACAAAAATTATTGATGATTTCCTTGTCCTCTACATGGGGCTTCCTGATTACCCAGTGGTTAATCTTCTAAATAAAAATAGCGAAGCAAATCGAGAACTACTTGAGAAGCTACAAAAGGGTCAATGGGCATTTTTTTACCTTGATAAATTTCTTATCTATTGCCCTGAAAACACCTACCTCCGCCGCTTTGAAGAAGAAGGACAAATCCGCCCGCTCGGCATTCGGGGCGAAGGTTTGTTCAGTCATTTGGCCGATTTAAGTCGCAAAGACCCTGAAACTTTCAAAAAAATCAATGAGGCGCTTCGGCTGATTGACTGGTTCGAAGGTTTTGAAATCCCCAAAGATTTGATGTTCACCGAGCGGCGCATCCAAATCAAAGACCGCTATCTGGAGGAGGGCATCCAGTATATTGACCAACGCAGCAGCAACGAGGGCTTTTTGTATCTGCTGTTTTACGTTACGCTTTTTGTCAGCCCCTACACGCCCAAGTTTTTTGCTATTGACAATGTGGACAATGCGCTGAATCCCAAACTTTGCAGCAAACTCGTGGAGGTTTTGGTCAAATTGGCGAAGGAACACGATAAGCAAGTTATCCTCACCGCGCACAATCCCGGCTTGTTGGACGGCATCAATCTGCACGACGACGAACAGCGACTTTTTGTCATTTCTCGAAACAAACTCGGCCATACCAAAGCCCTGCGCATCGAGCAAAAACCCTCCACCAACGGCCACGAACCCGTGCGGCTTTCCGAACAATTCCTGCGCGGCTATATCGGCGGTTTGCCTAAAAACTTTTGAAAATCATGCCCACGTTTGGCCTAATCGCAGAAGGTCCGACTGACCACGCAGTGTTGGAAAACATCCTCATCGGCTATTTTAACGATTACGATTTGTCGCAGTATATCAGGCCGTTGCGCCCTTTGCGCGACGCAACAGATGCTGCTGAAAGCATGGGAGGATGGACGCGTGTGCTGGAATATTGCCAGTCTAATTTATTTCGGGATGCCTTTGAAGAAAATGATTATCTCGTTATCCAAATTGACACCGACCGGCTGTTTGAAAATAGACCTCAATCAAGCGGTTGAGGTCTTGGTTGGGCAAGTGGTTCAAAAGTTTGAAAGTCTGATGGAGGCAGCTTTTGGGGCAGCGTTTCTCGAAAATTACCGATTGAAGATACTTTTTGCAATTGCTGTAAATGAGATTGAATGCTGGCTGCTGCCTTTATTCTACTCTGACAAAAATGCAGCGGTTACGAGTACTTGCCTTGAGAGGCTCAATCGTCAGTTGAGGAAAAACAATGAGCGGCCTATAACCGAAAAGAAATACGACCAATACGACAAGATTTCGCGTCCTTATTGTAAACGCAAGGCTCTCATGGCCGAATCTGATAAGAACCCCTCTTTTAAAATCTTCGTTGATAAATTGAAAGAAGCTTTCCCACTAGGCTAAAACAAAAAAGCCGCAGGACTTTCGTCCCACGGCTAAACCCCAAAAAACCAAATGAAAACAATCTTCCTTTTTTGCTTTGTGTCCTTGCTCGCTTGCAAAGACTCTCTATTAACGCAGCGAGCAAAAATTTGTCACGGTGCAAAGGTAACTTTTGCGAAACATTTAATCAAACGTTTGTTTAAATAAAGTTTGTTAACAACCTTGACCGTTTCGTGACAATATCCCACCGTTATCTCTCCCAAATCACCACTTACTCAATCATCGCTGCGCACTACTTAACGCTTCGCTCTTGTCGAAGACGACAAAATAAACAACAAAGTTGCATATTGGTTGAATTAACGGGGCTTCTTTTTTATTTCAACCTAACGCTCTCCGCACTGTTAATCCCCTGACGTTTTCCAATTTACTGAGAATTCATGCCTACAATTTTGTTAGCCGGCGGAACTGGCCTCATCGGCGCCCGACTTGCTGAAATGCTCCGCGAAAAAGGTCACACGGTTCGCTTGTTGACCCGTTCTCCCAAAGGTGAAAACCAATTTGGCTGGAATCCCGCTGCCGGGATGCTCGATGAAACGGCACTGCAAAACGTTGATTTTGTTATCAACCTGGCTGGCGCCGGCATCGCCGACGAACGCTGGACAGCTGCCCGCAAACGCGAGATCGTCGAGAGTCGGGTGCAAAGCGCCCGTACTTTGCAGGAAGCGTTTAGTCGTTTGGGGATTCGCCCCAAAGCCTATTTGTCCGCTTCGGCCATCGGTTATTACGGTAATTCCGGCGAACGCTGGATGACGGAGGCCGACGCTCCCGTTGACGCCAGTTTTATGGTTGAATGTTGCCGTCAATGGGAAGCCGCTGCCGACAAAGTGGCTGCGTTGGGCATCCGTACCGTAAAATTCCGTATTGGCGTCGTACTCGCGAAAGAAGGTGGCGCTTTGGCAGAATTCGTAAAACCTCTGCGTTTCGGCCTCGGAGGTTACTTCGCGGATGGCCAGGCCTGGTATTCCTGGATTCATCTCGACGACGTATGCCGTTTCTTTACCTGGGCTATCGAAAATCCCTCCGTCGAAGGTGTCTTCAATGCCGTTGCCCCGCAACCTGCCCGCAACAAGGATTTGGTAAAAGCGATTGCGAAAGCCATGCACCAACCCGCCATATTTGCCCCCGGCCCTGCCTTCCTCATGCGACTCGCATTGGGCGAAATGTCAGCGGTGATTTTGAACAGTAACCGGGTTTCGGCAGAAAAAGCCATACGGGCCGGATTTCAGTTTCAATACCCGGATTTGGTAACCGCGCTGAATCAAATTTTTTGACAATTACAGTGGTTTTTTCCCCATTTCTTGCCTGTCGCAGCGTCACAGACCTGTAATTTTTTGATAAAAAATCGTTAACATCAGTGCTGCAACATGATGTGGCTGAACGACGTCCACAAAATGATATTTTCCAAACAGTGTATTTGAGATATTTCTCCACACTGATTTTTGGAAAGAGGTTGATAAAAGAAACGAAATTTTAAGACGGGCAAAAAACTCAAAACCGGCAGTTTTTTCTTGACGTATCTTTGTCAGTGACAAAACGGGTTTTATCGCGTTTCCATTTCTCAAACGAAAACCTCCGTCGTTATGCTACTGAAACGTTTTTTCTGTATTGCGCTTCTGGCGCTTCCATCGTTATTGCCCGCGCATGGCGAGCCCTACGACGACCGCTCGAAGGCTGATGTGGACGGGCCGCACGTGTTTTATCGGGGTCAAAACGTCATCGTGAAAAGTGTGGAACGTTACGACTCGAGCACAGTCGCCCGTACGAAAGTGTACGCCAACAGAAATATTGTGGTGCTGACCTGCCGGGTTCCTGAGACGGGCGACGAATTTTCTTTCAAATTACAGGATTCGCTCATTGTGGAGCCGGACAACTATGCCATGCCGGAACGCCTGCTCGCTTTGTCCGACATCGAAGGTAATTTTAAAGCCTTCAAACTCATGCTGTTGGGGGCAAAAGTGATGGACGAAAAATTCAACTGGACTTTCGGTAAAGGCCATCTCGTGTTGCTCGGCGACTATTTCGACCGGGGGCTGAACGTGACCGAATGCCTCTGGCTGGCTTACAAACTCGAGTCCGAAGCCAGGGCTGCAGGCGGCAGGGTTCATTTTGTTTTGGGCAATCACGAGACGCTCAACCTCGAAGGCAACTACCAGTACGTCCGCAAAAAATATCTTGAAAATGCCATGCTTATCAACGAGGAGTACAAACGTTGGTACGACAACAACAGCGAATTGGGCCGCTGGCTGCGCACGAAAAATGCCGTAGTTAAAATTGGCGATTATGTTTTTTGTCACGGCGGCATCAGCCCTGAACTTGCGCGCACCGGCATGAGTCTTTCCGAAATCAACGACCTCACGCGGAAAAATCTTGGGCGTTCTTTGGAATCCATGAGCCTGAAGGCTCAGGCCGTTTTTGATTATAAAACCGGGATTTTCTGGTATCGTGGTATTGCAAAAAGCCTCGTGACGCCCCAGGAAGTCGCAGACGTGTTGCGTTTCGCAGGCGCCACGAAAATGATTGTCGCGCACACTTTGCACGCTGACATAACGGCGCTTTACAACGGCATGGTGATTTGTATTGACCTTTATCACGAAGAAAATATTCGCCAGGGTTTTGTCAAAACGCTGTGGATGGAAGAAGGCGCCTGTTATGCGCTCGACAACAGGGGCACCAAGTCCACGCTTTACATGAAATAAGACCCGGAAAAATTCCTAAAAATGAAACTAAAACGGAGGCGCGGCTCAAGCCGCGCCTCCGTCGTTTTTAGATGTTCGGTCATTTACAGACCTGTTTTCATCACCTTTTTTGTCGTTTTACCAGAAGGCGTTTCCAGCGTCAGCAGGTAAGCCCCTGCCGAAACCGGCGGTTCGGGCTGCCATTCATTCAGGCCCGCGACGGACCACAATTTTTCCTCCCGAACGCTTTGCCCGCTCAGTGTCGTCCACCGTAACGTCACCTCTTCCGGTTTTTTTGCCAAAAAAATTAGCCTGAACGACTCGTCGAAAGGGTTCGGCGCGATGGTCACGTTTTCGTCAAAATGAGGGGAAGGCTCAGGATAAATACGCCGAATCAGCGCTTTGTCTTCGGAAGCGAGCGCCCAATCCTCGATGGTTCCGCCGAGCATTCGCACGTTGAGCAACATTTGCTGGCCCTGGCTGAATCGGTTGGTCAGGCGGGCTTTGTCGGTGAAAACCAGTCGGGCGCCTGGGGGCAAATCCATAAAAATTTGTTGGGGTGGCAATGCGTCGTTGCATTCGGCAAGGTTCAGGACGCAATCCACTGTAAGCGTGGCATTTCGTTCGAGCACAATAGTACCGCCGGCGCAAAGCGCGAGCATGCCCGAGCCGTTATTGCCGTAATGCAACGTCGCGCCTTCGAGTACGCGAAGTGCGCTTCCGTCGCGAAATTGCATACATGAAAAAGCATTGTTGAAAGACATGTTGCCGCCGCCGTGTCGGTATTCTTCGCCGCCGGCCAACACGAAATCAACAAAATTCAGACAGATGTCGCCGCCGTTGTTGACCAGGTTGACTTGGTGGCGCAGCGTGTCGTTGCCTTGCACCGAAGCGCCGACGAGATAAGTAAAAGGCTGGATTTCAAGCGTTTGAAACGGATCTACGACGAGGTTGATAACCTGCGGATCGGGGGTGTTGGGCTCCACAGTCCCCACCACGTAGGAAGGATCCTGTGCGCTGGGAAAAGTTGGCGCAGTGTATTGAAGCAAGAAATTTTCAAAGAAAAAACCGCCTCCGGTCACGGCCTCCGCCACGTTTACGTCGTATTCGCCGCTCGCGGGATTGTAATTGTCAATGTCGGCATTGACTTCGGAAATTAACCCCGGTTGTAAAAAACCGGGCGTAATGCTGGCATAATCGAGGTGTAAAAACTCATTGGCGAGATTGACACCCTGGGCAAACGTAAATTTCGCCACAAACTCGGCCAGTTGTTGTTCAAAAAAATATTCTGTTGGAAAACAGGCAACTACGTCGCGGTACAAGTAGGTCGGCGGAAGCCCGGTGTTGTTCAGCAGTCCCGTATGAAAGCGCGTCGGGCCGGGAACGGCGATGCCGACGAAAAAACCGGAGCAGAGGTCTTGAACGCAATTTGCCCCCGCTACCGGCAAGGCGGGATTGCTCGAAACGTGAAAAGATATTTGCGCGTTGTAGAGTTGATTCGCCTCAAAATAGTCGAGAGCGGCGAATTCGGCAGGTTTTGCCCTCAGGAAAAGCGGTTTGCCGGGATCAATTTGACTCAAAGCGACACGCGGCTGCTGAAACGAGCCAAATGGCTGGACGGAAATACAGCGCGTCGAATCGGCAGGCCCTTCCCAGGTACCGTCTGTTGTTTGGTACAAATACCAGTTTTTAGGCGTGATAATCGTTTTGGAACTGTCGAAAGGGCAAGCAAGCGTGTCGTAGTAAAAGAACGAGTTGCTGTAAATAAGTTGACTGAAAACAGCGACTGGGCTGAGCACGTAGCCCAGCAAAAGCAGTTGAATTTTTCGCATGGTTTTGTTATTAAAATTGTGAACGGTTGGTTTGTCGTTCAAAACTACTCTTGAATGCGGCTCGTCGCATGGAGCAAAAAGTCAATCCGCGACATATCGTTTTTGCAAAAAAGCGAAAGGCCAGTTTTGCGCAGATGGATTGTTAAATTCTGACACAAACAAACTCGCCACGCCTGCTCTATCTTTGCCGCATGGAAGATTGGGAACTCGATTTTGAATGGCTGCACGTGCAACACAAAGTAAAGGAAGCGATGCAGCGTGACACTTTACCCGACCTGAACACTGTCCTTTTTCTCATCGGCATTCAGGAATTGGGGCGCTGGAAAAAGAATTTTTCGAAGGAAGAAAAACAGGATCTGATGCACGTGGGGGTTTGCAGCCTGCTGAGTTACGAGGGATATTTCGAGTTCGTCGGGCGCGACGAAGACGGCTGGCCACACTTCCGACAAGTCGCGGAAATACCTCCGCAAACCACGCAACAACAAGAACGCCTCCTGAAAATCAACGCGATACGTTATTTTAAAGAAATGGAAACGACCTCGGAGTGACCTTTTTATAAAACGGCTACTTCCAAAAATTTTCCCGATAAAAACGGGACATTCAGATTATGCCACAACTCATTGAACTCGTTCTCCTGCCCGGCGAACACCGCGACGAAACCGCACTCCGGCAAAAAGCCGCCAGACAAGCCAAGCTCCGACCCGACCAGATTTCCCACATCGAAATCCTGAAATCGTCGCTCGATGCCCGCGCGCGCCAGCCTGTGTTTCGGGTGCGTGTGGAGGTTTATAGCGGAAATGAAATTTTCACGCCCGAACCTGCCATACTCGCCGGCTTCAAACCGGTGGATGGCCGCAAAAAAGTCATCATCGTCGGCGCTGGCCCGGCAGGCTACTTTGCTGCGCTCGAATTGTTGGAACTTGGCATTCAGCCGATTGTGCTCGATCGCGGCAAGGACGCTCAGGCGCGGCGGCGCGATTTGCGGGCCATTCAACAGTTCGGAGAAGTCAACCCACACTCCAATTATTGCTTCGGCGAAGGCGGCGCCGGCACTTATTCCGACGGAAAACTGTACACCCGCTCCATCAAGCGCGGCGACGTGCACAAGGCGCTGAAACTTTTGGTCGAACATGGGGCCAAATCCGATATTCTGACTGAAGCACATCCGCATATCGGCTCCAACAAACTGCCCGGCGTCGTTCAAAATATCCGTGCGACGATTCAGCAATACGGCGGCGAAGTGCATTTCGGCCAACATGTCACCGATTTTATCCTGAAAAATGACCGCATCCTTGGCGTCGTCACGAAAAAAATCGAAGAACTCACAACAAACGACAACCAGCAACCAACAACCGAGTGGCTCGCCGATGCCGTCATCCTTGCTACCGGCCACTCCGCGCGCGATATTTACCGGTTGTTACATGCAAAAGGCATTCGTATCGAGGCCAAACCCTTCGCACTCGGTGTGCGGGTAGAACATCCGCAGCCTCTGATTGACAGCATTCAATACAAACAGAATCAACGAAGCGACGAACTTCCGGCGGCGAGTTACAGCCTCGTTTGTCAGGTCGGGGAGAGAGGCGTTTTTTCCTTTTGCATGTGCCCGGGCGGGCTTATCGTACCGGCTGCCACGGCGCCCGGCGAGATAGTAGTGAATGGCATGAGTATGAGTCGCCGCGACTCACCTTTCGCCAATTCAGGCATTGTAACCGCCGTAGAGCCGGAGGATTTGGCTGCCTGGAAAAAACACGGCGTTTTTGCTGCGATGGAGTTTCAAGCGGCTGTGGAACAGCGACTTTTCAAGGCGGGCGACGGCAGCCAGAAAGGCCCGGCACTGCGGCTGCCCGATTTTATTCAGGGTAAAATGTCGGCGAATTTGCCTGCTTCTTCCTATATCCCGGGCCTGTATCCGGCGCCATTGTTCGAGTTGCTGCCGCCTTTTATTTACAAAAGATTGCGCGATGGGCTTGCCCAATTTGGCAAAACCATGCGCGGTTTCTACACCGCCGAAGCCAATGTGGTGGCTACCGAAAGTCGCACCAGCGCGCCAGTTCGTATTCCGCGCGATTCCGCGACCCTGATGCATCCAGAAGTGTCGGGGCTATTTCCAAGTGGCGAAGGAGCGGGCTACGCGGGCGGTATTATTTCGGCAGCGATGGACGGACAGAATGTGGCGCGGGCGGTGGCGGCGGCGGTGTAAGCGGTCTTGTTTTTCCAAAAACAAAAAAGCCCGGCAGCATTACGCTACCGGGCTTCGTATTTTCCAAAAAGTTGAAAATCAACTTTTTAATCTCTAAATTTACGCTTTCACAGTGCCTTTTGCCTTCTCGATGACGGCTTTTGCCACACTTTCCGGAGCCGGAGCGTAGTGGCTGAATTCCATCGTGGAAGAAGCGCGACCGGACGTGAGCGTACGAAGCGACGTCACGTAGCCGAACATTTCGGCGAGCGGCACTTCAGCCTGAATGGCAACAGCGCCACCCATGCGTGTTTCCTGGCCTTTCGGCATACCGCGACGGCGGTTCAAGTCGCCGATAACCGGGCCGACGTACTCTTCGGGCGTGATGACTTCAAGTTTCATCATCGGCTCCATGATTTGTGGCTTGGTAGCCGGAGCGGCTGCGCGGAAACCTTCTTTGGCGCACAACTCGAACGCAATCGGCTTGGAGTCAACGGCGTGCATAGAGCCGTCCGTAACGCGTACCTTCATCGAGTCAATGTTGTAGCCAGCGAGGATACCGTTGCTCATCATCTGGTTGAAACCGTCCATGATTGGCTTTTGATAGTTTTTATCAATCGCACCGCCAACGATGGCCCATTCGAATTGCAATTTTTTCTTGCCGCTTTTGAAGTCTTCGCTTTGGAGGAATTCTTCATCGGCAGGGCCGAGTGTGAATTCCATATCGGCGAACAAACCCGAACCACCCGTTTGTTTTTTCAAACGCTCGCGGTGTTGCGTCGTTTTGGTCAAAGCCTCTTTATAGTTCACTTGCGGCGCGCCCTGGTTGCACTCGACTTTGAACTCGCGGCGCAGACGGTCTACGATGATTTCCAGGTGCAATTCGCCCATGCCGGAAATAACCGTTTGGTTGGTGTCTTCGTCGTAACGAACACGGAAAGTCGGGTCTTCCTCGGCGAGCTTGTTCAAGGCCATACCGAGTTTGTCGAGGTCTTTCTGCGTTTTCGGTTCTACCGCCAAACCGATTACCGGTTCAGGGAACACCATAGACTCGAGTACGATGGGCGCGTCCACTGCGCAAAGCGTGTCGCCCGTGCGGATATCTTTGAAACCAACTGCTGCACAGATGTCGCCTGCTTCCACCGCATCAATCGGGTTTTGCTTGTTGGCGTGCATCTGGTAGAGGCGGCTGATACGCTCTTTATCGCCTGTGCGAGTGTTCAGAACGTAAGAACCTGCGTCCAATTTGCCCGAATAAACGCGAATGAAGCACAAGCGGCCCACGAATGGGTCGGTGGCGATTTTGAATGCGAGCGCTGTGAACGGGTCGTTCACGGTCGGTTTGCGCGTCACTTCATTTTCTGTTTTCGGGTCGGTGCCGACGATGTTGTCTTTATCCAGCGGCGACGGCAGGAAGTAGCATACTGCGTCGAGGCAAGCCTGCACACCTTTATTTTTGAACGCCGAACCGCACATCACGGGCGTCATTTTCATGTCGATGACGGCAGCACGGATGGCAGCGCGCATTTCCTCGATGGTGATGCTGTCCGGGTCATCGAAGAATTTTTCGAGCAAAGTATCGTCGTAGCCGGCCACTTCCTCGATGAGTTTTTGGCGATATTCCTGCACGGTGTCCTTGATATCATCAGGAATCGGGATTTCCGTGTAGGTCATGCCCTGGTCGGCCTCGTTCCATACGATAGCTTTACCGCTAACCAGATCCACCACACCTTTGAAATTATGTTCTGAACCGATTGGCACCTGGAGCGGCACAGCATTGGCGCCGAGTTTTGCCTTCATGTCATTCACGACCATGAAAAAGTCGGAACCTGCGCGGTCCATTTTGTTGACAAAACCGATGCGCGGCACTTTATAGTTGTCAGCCAAACGCCAGTTGGTCTCGGACTGCGGCTCTACACCGTCAACGGCGGAGAATAAGAACACGAGACCATCGAGCACGCGGAGCGAGCGGTTTACCTCTACCGTGAAGTCCACGTGGCCGGGCGTATCGATGATGTTAAAGTCGTAGGATTGCTCACCAACTTTCCACTGGCATTTGGTAGCAGCGGAAGTGATGGTGATACCGCGTTCCTGTTCCTGCTCCATCCAGTCCATGGTAGCAGCGCCTTCGTGTACCTCACCGATTTTGTGTGTCACGCCGGTATAATAAAGGATACGTTCGGTGGTCGTCGTTTTACCTGCGTCAATGTGAGCGGCAATACCAATATTTCGGGTGAACCGGAGGTCCTTTGCCATGATTTTTCTTTATTGAAAATTGAGTGAATGAATGATGTTGAGAAAAATGGTTTTCAGACGCCGTTTCAGAACAAAGTATCGCGTGCAGCGAAAAAATGTCTGGCGGCTAAAAGTTAATTTGGGGGAATTCGATTCGGTTTTTAATTTGTTTGGAAAAATAAAAACAGGGTTTCAGTTTTCCAACCTCTTAAAAAACCGAACCGCCGAAAGTTGCCCGGCGTTTCGCAAGGAGCGAATCACCGGGCAATCTTCGACGGTAGGAATTTGACTGCGTTGAGGCGATTACGCTCTGAAATGTGCAAATGCGCGGTTCGCCTCGGCCATTTTGTGGGTGTCTTCGCGCTTTTTGACGGCGTTGCCCTCACCTTTGGCTGCGGCTACGATCTCGGCGGCCAATTTTTCGGCCATGCCTTTGCCGCTGCGGGCGCGGGCGTATCGAATCATCCACTTCATGCCGATCGAGACTTTCCGGTTGGCCGGCAGTTCGGTCGGAATTTGGAAAGTAGCGCCACCAATACGGCGGCTGCGCACTTCCACTTGTGGCATGACGTTGTTCAAGGCTTTTTTCCAGACTTGCAACTCGTCCTCGTTGGTGCGGCTTTTCACGATGTCGAGTGCATCATAGAAAATGCCAAATGCAACGCTCTTCTTGCCCTCCCACATCAGGTTATTCACGAAACGTGTTACCAGCGTGTCGTTATAACGCGGATCGGCGGCCAATACTCGAGGTTTCGGTTTGTGCTTACGCATTTTTTAGTGAGTGATTGAGTGAATAAGTGAATGAGTGAAGTTTGTTGCGAATAAGAAATGCTTTCACACATTCGCTCATTCGCTCATTCCGCTCATTTATTTCTTCGGGCGCTTGGTGCCGTATTTTGAACGGCTTTTGTTGCGCTTTTGTACACCGGCTGTATCGAGCGCGCCGCGCACGATGGTGTAACGAACACCGGGGAGGTCTTTCACACGACCGCCGCGCACGAGCACGATGGAGTGCTCCTGCAGGTTGTGACCTTCGCCGGGGATGTAGCAGATGACCTCGATACCGTTGACAAGACGCACTTTAGCCACTTTGCGCAAAGCCGAGTTCGGCTTTTTGGGCGTAGTGGTGTACACGCGGGTACACACGCCACGCTTTTGCGGGCTTGCGCTCAACGCGCGACTTTTGCTCTTGATTTCGATTTTCTCGCGGCTCTTGCGCACCAGCTGATTAATGGTAGGCATACCTTTGCTTTGCTAAAATTTGATGTAACTCGTTCAGAATCAATGGAAAAATGGCCTAAAAAACGAGGCTTTTCCAAAAGCGAACGCAAAGGTAACTCAACTTGAGAGAATTTTCCAAACTGGATTCAAGATTTTCCGGGAGAAAATTTGGCAGCCTGTTTTCTGATGCTTGCGTCGGGTTTTATCCTGAAATCATTTTGTCAAACTGCACGATAATTCTCGGCAGGCATTCCTGCAGGCTAAAAACCGGGATGTCGGGAAATTCAAAAGAAATCAGGTCGCTGATTTTTTTGCGCCGGGCGGCTGAAGTGATCACAGGGCGGATTTTACCAGCCGGTGTGAGGTAATTTTCTGCAATTTGCGTGTACACCGAATCGCGGATACTCGTTTGTTCGGCTACTGACAACGACTCGAATCGGGCTATTTTTTCCAGTAATGAATTTTCAAAATAAAAACAGCGGAGCGTCTGCGTGTCTTCAAAATGTAAAATCGCCTTGTTGATAATCGCGTTTTTCAGGTTGATGCGTACCAACTCCGACCAGTCGGTTATATCCAGGGCTGCAGGATTTTTGTCGTCGGCTACGAGGTGGACGATTTCGGAAAGCGGCGGCGCTTCCGATACGCTGATATCCTGGCGATAAAGGTCTTGCCCGCCGCCTACCAGGATTTCGAGGATACGCACTAAAGGGCGGACCGAGATGTTTTCAGCGGTGAGATTGCGCAAAATGGTTGTGATGAAATCGCTAGAAAAACGGGAGCGCACAAGCGCGAGCAGGTTGGGATTGGCGGATTCCACCGAATCAAGAAGAAAATCAACGACGCCCCGATTGAGCACAAGCGACCCGTAGCGGGTCAGGAAGTTGACAAATTGAAGGTTTTCAGAGGTCACTTCTCCCATCGTTCGGGTCGGGAAAATCAGGTCGTTGATTCGGAAAGCGACTTCATTTGAGGCAAAATCGCTTCTTTTTTCGGCTTTTATTTTTGGGAACGGAATGCCTTTTATTTTGAATGCCGCATCCACAAAGTAGTCGGCACCTTCGATAAGCCGGTTGAAATCGTGCGGATTATCGTCCGGGTCAATTTGGCCGGGGTGGGCGTACATGACAAATTGCGGAGCTTCCAAATGGCCGATGCAGGTTTCAGCCCAGGCTTCCGGCAATTTAGGAATGGCATCGGGCGACGGTTGGAATGCATGCAGTCGCTGTAAACCGAAGCCTTGCTCGAAAAGTGTGTGGACAATTTGTACCCGGCTTTTTTCATCAAAACCGCGGAAGGTCTCGTGGGCGTGTTCGGTCGCATATTGGACTAAAGCCGACGTAACGAACAATGCTCGATTGCGCAAAACGTCCTCACAAAGAGCGACCAAAAATTCGGCGGGTGCAATCCCGAGGCTGTTTGTGGTGGTGTGGCGAAGTCGCGCGGGTTTGTCGTTGATGGTAACCCCAACGATCGTGGAGCCGGCCGGCCGTTTTTCCCATTGGACGGCAGGTGTGCCAGGTACGCCAAGCCCCGCCAAAAAATCGGCGACATATTTCCCGGCTTTTTCCCGCGCAATAGCCTGGCTTTCGGCCCATATCGTGTGGCCTGATGTAACACCTATATTAATTGTATTGATTATTTCAACAGATTTTGCCATAAGTTCCTAAGCGGGCATTGCGTTTTTTTCGGCTTCACTGAGGTTCAAAATTTCGCTCCTGCTAAAAAATGTACCGGGGCTCAAGTCATTGAGCAAAGTGGCGACTTGCGGGTATCGGGTCGTGACAAAATGCCCGGCACTGCCGAGCGCAAAGTCGGTTTTGGGCAAATATTCGAGCACGGCGAAAAAGGTCGGGTCGTTCGGTTGAATCTGCCAGAGCAATTGGCCCGCAGTACTTTTCCCGACACTCGACAGTATGCTTTCTTCGTGTTCAGGTGTCAAATGCTGGAGCGTGCGATTCGCAAAAATATTGACCGGCAAATAAGGCAGCATGGCTGAATGTGAGCGAACATCCTGAGCAATTGCCTGGACGGTTTTGTGCTCCCGCAACCCCGTTTCGTAGATGTCGTGTATCGTATCTATCTGAACGACAGATATTTTCTGCTTCAACAGCATCCGTATCAACTGGAAAAAACCCGAGGCGTGGCTGGCGGATTTGCCCACAAATTTGGCCGAAGTCTCCGGCGAATCGTAGTGGATAAAATCGGCAAGATTGTACTGAATGTTTTGTTCGAGCAAAGCCAGAAGGGTATCGTAAGCCTCTTCGGCAGTGTCTTTTTCAAAATGCAGCCAGCCTTGTTGCACAGGAATTCCGTCGAAATCGAGGACGAAATTGGCACTTTCAGCAATGTTCCAATCGGTCGAAAAACGAACGCCAGGGAGGGATATGCCGAAGGCATTTTTAAATTTTTCCCGCAGGTTTTCAATTTTTTGCAGCAATTCCGGCGCGAGGTTATCGGCCTTCACAATCCAGGGATACAAATCTTCCCGGAAGCGAACGCGAATGGAAGGGAAGTTGGCACTGCGTTCATCGGGCAACACGCCGAAGTGCCGTAGCGACACCAATTTTCGTTCGATTCGTGCCGCTTGCTGGCGATAACTTTCTGTGGAAGGTTCGAGACGTGCGGCAGTTTGGGCGGCTTGCAGAGCCTCGTTGAGGTCAGAAAGAGAAGCAGTTTGGTCGGAAAATTTGTCGAGCGCTCCGGCCAGGTTGTCGTGGTAAACAGCCAAACCTGAATCGGCGGCGATGGCCTTGCGGTAACATTCGGCAGCGGGCTGGTAGTCGGCAAAATAATAAAAAACGTTGCCAGTGCGGTTTTGAAAACTGGCTTCGTACGCCTCACCTTTTATTGCGCGCATCCGGCGGAGGATGTCGAGCGCAGGCTCCATGCCCGTTTTTTCCGCATACCCTTTGTCGCGCAATTTGTCCGACAAATCGTGTAAAGTGTTGATAGCGAAGTCGAAATCGGGATCGAGTTCGAGCGATTTCAGGCAAGAGGCGACAGATTTTTCAAAATCGCCCGCCGCTATGTACATCTCGCCGGCTTTCACCAGCAAGGTGCGGGTGAACATCGGGCAGTGCGGCAAAGCCTTTTCGTACCAGGCGGCTGCTTCCAGATATTGACCCTGCTCGGCGCACAAAGCAGCCAGGTTCCAGTAGCCGTCAATGGCGCCGGGCGCGAGTCGCAGCACGGTTTCGTAGAACTTGTTCGCCTTGTCAAACTGCTTTTGTTGTTGGCACAAATAGCCCGATGCGAGCAGTGGTTCCAGCCGTTCGGGGTCGTGTTTGTGGGCTTTTTCAAAACACTTTTCTGCTGCCTCATAATCGCCGCCAGCCTGATAGGTGTAACCTTCTTCGAGCAAATTGCTGAGCAGACTTTCCGGATCGGCGCGGTCGGCGAGTTGCCGGAGTTCGGCGATTTTTCCCCTGTTTTTTGAAAAATCTTCCGGGTTTCTACCCAAAACGGCCATCCTGTTGCGGTAGGCCGAAGCGTTGCCGGGGTCTGCCTCGGAGGCTTTTTCATACCAACGGCCGGCTGCATCCAAATTATTTTCGTCCAAAAAACTGCGCCCCATAGAAATGCAAGCCTCCGGATCGTCGGGATATTCGGCCAGGTGTTTTTCCAGAATTTCTCGCGAAGCCGCCGGATTGCCGGAAACACGCTCCAAATCAGCCTGGCAAACGGGAAGGTATGGCAAGTCGGGGAAAAGTTTTTCTGCCTGCGCGAGGTCGTGCCGGGCATCAGGCAGGGTGTTGTAGTGCATCTGGATGGAGCCGCACACCGTCCAGAGTTGCGCGCGTAATTTTGGCTCCAGTAACTGGTTTTCAGCAAGCTCGCGCAAAAAAGGATAGGCTTCGGGCCAGCGTCCGTGTTCCATAAAGCGGCCATTTTCCCGGAATTGCCGAATGTCAGCAGACTTGTTTTTTAATAAAGATTCGGCAGCGTCGGCCCACCACCAGGCAAGTTGAGTGCGCCAGTAATAAATCGCTTCGGCGTAGCGATGCAAAAAAAGTTTCCAGGCCTCGTCCGGCGATTTTTCGAGCGTTTGTTCCAATTCTGCCACCCACCATTTTTTTTGCCAGGCGCCGAAGTCAGCGCGCAGTTTTAGCAAAGGTGTTTCCGCTTTCAAATCGGTGTTGCCGCCCACCGCCGTGTCGAGTGCCGCGCGGGTCGAGAGGGTGTCGCCGTTTTCTTTCAATCGCTCGCGCATCGGTTCCAGTACGGCAGCAAAAGCCTGCATATCAGCCTCTTGCAAGGCTGCGTCGCGGTAAGCGGCGGCAAAAATCTCATTGCATTTTTGGACAAAATCGCTTGTCATTTGTCGGGTATTGGATGTCGGATACCGGGCTTTTGCTCTCGAATTTGCAGGTTAAAGTCCGGCTTCCAAAGTTTTTTTTATTTCGGTGCGCCGGGTTCGGCGCGGCGGCTTTCCTGGGGGTTGTGGCCACTTCGGTCGGTCATGGTGCCGGGGCCGGCAGGTTTTGCGGGTTGCATGGCAGGGGCCGGGATGAGTTGGCGAATATCGTCCGGCACTACCATTTTGGCCGTTTCGTAGCCGCAGTGGAGGCATCTTTTTTCTGAAAGATTGACGACGGCTTTTTGACAATTCGGGCAAAACCAGAGCGGGCCCGCGTCGCATTTTTTACAAAAAGTCCAGACGACGCGCCCGCCTTTGACCGGCAAAAGTTGTTTGCAAAGGATGGACGGCTCGGCGAGGTTGGGGCATTCCATGAACACAAAATTCTCGTCGCCGCTGAGCACGGGCGCGGCGGGTTTGGCGACTTCCATTTTCAAAGTCGCGCGTGAAAACGACGCCGAAATGCCGTACATCCGCAAGCGGCTGGCGCTTTTGGTGGCGGCGAAGCGCGCGGCGTGCGTGACAGCTTCGTCCAGGTATTCCCCGCTGGCGAGTGCGGTGTAGAGTTTTTCGGAAAAATCAGCGGCTTCCTCACTTTTCACAGGCGTCTGAATGGCCAGTACGCCGTCCACCGAAGTGACGAGGTTGAGCGCCATGTCGCGCAGGCTCCGGCAGGAGTCGGGCGGGGGGTGCAGCAGGATTAGATTAGGTTTTTTATCGTCGGGAAAACACTTGACGAAGGCTTCTGAAGCAAGCCATTCTTCCTTTTTGGCAGCAGGGTCGCAAAAGGCGATAAGGCTCGAGCCCTGTTCTGTTTTGCCTTTTCCGATAAAATGCACGATATGAAACGGGTTTTCTTTTTTGATAAATTCTTCAAATGCTGTTTTTGTCGTAAACTCCTGAGGACCAACGATTTTGATGTTTTCCCACAACTTTTTATCCGCTTCGTGCCGGGGTTGGGAACGGCTAAAAACACTCCGGGCATCCTCTTCGATGCGTTTGCCAACTTCCTGAATCTGCGGCCTCGAGTAGGCGACAAGGATGCGCAATTTGTCGGCTTGCACCTTTTTCTCTTTGCCAGCGGACGACAAGCGGCGCGTCAGCACGAGGTTTTCTTTTTCGCCGATAAAAAAACCTTCCTGGGCGCCTTCGGGCAGCGGTAGCCAGAGGTATTCCCAGGGCAAACCGGCAAGATCGTTGGAGGCATCGTCGAAATGGAGGACAATTTTCAGGGGTTTGCCGTCGGCAGGAAGGTTGTTTTGATAGGTTTTGATAAAGGCATTTTGGGCGGCGGTATCGGGAAAAATCCGGCTGAACAGGGCTTCGCCCAACACGCGGCAGTCATCTTCTTCGAGGTCGCCTTTGAGCAGAAGGCGCTGGAGGATGGCAAGGACTTTTTGCGGCAGGCCGGTGGCAGCAAGTTGGTGTTGCGAAACGTCGCCGGATTTGGGTTGCAGCAAAAAAAGGTCTTTTTTATTGCGAACGGCGACGACGATGGCGTCGGGGCCAAGTTGCCGGAGTTCGTTGATTTCTTCCGGCTTCAGCGCGACGGAAGTCTTGCCAGCGCCGGGTTTGTAGACCTTCACGCTGTCGAGTACTTTGCGGGCGGCATCCTGCAGCGCGCCTTTGGAATCTTTCTTGATTTTTTCGTTAATCACCACAGGCTGAATGCCTTGCAACTCGGTTTCCTCCCAAAGACAGCCGTCGAGGATGATGGGGATGACGAGCGCCGTGCCGTTTTTGTGCCGTTCGAGCGATGCTTTCAACTCTGTTTCAAGGACTTGCTCCGAATTCAGAAAATTGCTGCTGACGAGCAGGATGATGACATCGGCATCGGCCAGATTTTTCCTGATGTGGTCGTCCCAGTTGGCGCCGGGCATGATTTCTCCGTCCTGCCAAAGCCGCCAGTTTTTGCCTTTTAGCGCCGGGTTGATGGCGTCCACAAAGCCTTTTTTGAGTTTATCGTCTTTGTGCGCGTAGGAGAGAAAAAGGAGCGTTTCGTCCATGTTGTCGGGTGGCTTTGGAGAAAAATTTTCTCAAAAGTACATTTTTTGGAAAAATGAAAACGCGCAACGAATTTTCTAACTCGTTGCGCGTGAATGAACAGCACACTCCGGCTCGTTTTAAAAAAACTCTTTGAGGTTGGTACCCAACCCGAAATGGACGACGCTGCCGCCAAGGTGGTAGGAGCCGTAGCCAAAATCAATGCGAAAGCGGCTGATTTTAACGCCTGCGCCGAACGAAAAACCGGCGAGGCTGCGGTAGTTGCGCACGGTCAACTCCTTCTTGAGCAGATGGTTGTAGGCAAAACGCACCTGGAAAGATTCGTTGCGTCCGAAGAGAAATTCGCCGTTGAAAATCAAGTGACGGAAAAAATTGTCCACTGCACTGGGGCCGTCGTCGGAAGGTTCATCGCCGCCGAAAACGAGCACATCGTCGTCCTGAAAATTCGGATCGTCGTAAGTGATTTCCCATTCGTGGAGGTGGTGCGCGATGACGCCGAAGCGGAACGGCAGGTGCCGAAGGCGCTTCGTGATGCCGATTTGCAGGTCGAAAGGCAAGTCTTCGCGGGTGCCGTTGTAAGTGGAAAGTTGCGTGCCGGCGTTGCGCAGCACAATGGCTGCCGTGAAGCGATGCGTCGTGTCAGCGTACATCAGCCCGGCGTCGGCAGCGAGGGCGGATGACTTGTAAATGTCGAGTGTGGAAAAGCCGGCGCGAAGATTCAGCCCCAGCGAAATGCGGTCGGTGAGCGGTCGCGCGGCGCCGAGCGTGAAGGCCGTTTCAGAGGCTTGAATGTTGCCACCGAGTTTGTTGCCGAATTCGTCGGTCATGGGGATGTCGCCGTAGCCGATGTATTGCAAACCGCCGTGTATGGTGAAGCCAATTTTGGGCAAGTCATGCGCGTAAGCGACATAACCGTGTTGAATATCAGAGAGATAAAAATTGTGTTGCAGGGTGAGTCGCCCGTCCATCGTGGGGTTGAGGGCGGCGGGATTGGCGGCAGCGAAGGCGAGGTCGTCGTCTTTTACGGCGATTTGCATGCCGCCCAAAGCGGTGATACGCGCCGACGGCGACAGGTTCATGAAGGAAAAAACAGTCTGTCCGCCGGTGATTTGGCCGCTGGCTTTTTGCCACGTGAAGCCGGCGAGAAGAACTAAAAGGGGCGTGATTTTTCGTAAAAATGTATGCATGGTCGTATTGTTTAGGAGGTTGAGAGGGTTTAGAAGGTTGAGGAGGGTTGAGACGGTTGAGAAAGTTGGTCTCAACTTTTCTCAACGCTCTCAGCCTCCTCAACTAATTCCAAGCCTTTCAAAACCTATTTTTTCCATTTCGTGAGACAAACGCCTTTGTTACAATCGGCGATGCGGATGAGTTGGCCACTCTCGTCGTATTCTTTGAGTTCGCCTTGTTCGGACGAGCCTTCTTCATCCGGTGCGTAAAATCCTTCGGTTTTGAGGTTGCCATTTTCCCAGTATTCCCAAAAAGGGCCGTTTTCTTCGTTGTCGCGGATAGTGACTTTTTCTTTCAAAACGCCGGTCGGGTAGTAAGCGAGGCTGAAACCTTGCATGGAACCGTCCACGAATTCCTGCTCGACGTACAACTGGCCGTTTTCATAAAATTTCTGGTATTTTCCGTGATACTGGCCATGCCGGTAATGCTCGATACTTTCCACTTTGCCAGTTGGGAAAAAGTATTTTCGCTCGCCGTCGAGGGTGTCGTTGGCGTATTGCGCCTCTTCGAGCAGTTTTCCGTCGGGCGAAAAACGCTGGTACAAACCCTCTTTGGCGTAGTCTTTTTTGCGGCGCTGATAGCGTTCGAGTTGGCCGTTGGCATCGCGGTTTTCGACGGTTTCTACGGGGTTTTCTTTGCAGGAAATTTGAAAAAGAACGAGCAAACAAAGGTTTGCCGACAAGGAAAAAAGGATGTTTCGCATGGAAAAAATAGTTTTGCCGTGCAAACGTACAGGTTGACGACGAAAGTCTCATTCGGGCTGCCTGTCCTGATGAATTTTTAGAAACAAGACTGTTTTATGCAAATCCTGTTTTCTTTTTTGCTCGTTTTTCTCGGTGGCGGCCTCGGCAGCATGCTTCGATTCGGGCTTTTTCTAATGATGCGTCCGGTCAGCGCGAAATTTCCCTGGGCGACTTTGATAGCAAATTGCCTTGCTTGTTTTGTGTTGGGCATCGTCATGGCCTGGCACCTGAGCGGCCAAATGAGCGACCAGCGCCGGATGCTTTTGGGGACAGGTTTTTGCGGCGGGCTGAGCACTTTTTCCACTTTTATCGCCGAAAATTGGGGACTCTGCGAAGCCGGGCAAACGGGAGTGGCCGCAGTCAACGTGCTCGCAAGTTTGGCGCTGTGCGCCGGATGTCTATTTTTGGGTCTGAAAACGGGGTTTTAGATAAAATTCAATCCTGACTTTCTCCATGTAACCTTTCAACCATGCAACCTTCAGCCGTCATACGCCCCCACGCCGAACAAGCCTACGCCCACGAACTCTCGGCACTCGCTGCCCACGACGACCGTCCTCGCCCCACCAACTGGCGACTTTCCCCCTGGGCAGTAGTCACGTATTTGCTCGGCGGCAAAGCGGGCGACACCGTCATAGAGCCTAAATATTATGGCCGCCGCCGCCTGATCGAAATCGCTGTTGCCACGCTCGCTACCGACCGGGCTTTACTTTTGCTGGGTGTGCCGGGCACGGCTAAAACCTGGGTGAGCGAACATCTCGCCGCCGCTGTCAGTGGCGACAGTACCTTGCTCGTGCAGGGGACAGCCGGCATCAACGAAGAAGCCTTGCGCTATGGCTGGAATTACGCCCGGCTTTTGGCAGAAGGCCCTTCCGAAAAAGCCCTCGTTCACAGCCCCGTAATGACTGCCATGCGCGATGGCAAACTCGTTCGGGTAGAAGAACTGACGCGTATTCCTGCCGATGTGCAGGACACTTTGATCACCTTGCTTTCTGAAAAAACCTTACCCGTTCCCGAACTTAACACGGAGGTGCAGGCCCGTCAGGGTTTTAATCTCATCGCTACTTCCAACGACCGCGACAAAGGTGTGAACGAACTTTCGGCTGCCTTGCGGCGTCGTTTCAACACCGTCGTGTTGCCGCTGCCCGACACGCTGGAAGAGGAAGTGACGATTGTTCAAAATCGCGTGGCTGCGCTTGGCAAATCGCTCGAACTTCCGCCGGAGGCCGCGCCTTTGCAGGAAATTCAGCGACTTGTCACCATTTTTCGCGAACTCCGCAACGGCAAAACGGAGGATGGGCGTGAAAAACTGAAAAGTCCGACGGCTACGCTCAGCACCGCCGAGGCTATTTCGGTCGTCCACCAGGGGCAATCGCTGGCCGTGCATTTTGGCGATGGCGCTTTGCGCGCGCACGACCTGGCTGCCGGCCTTACCGGGGCTGTGGTGAAAGACCCCGGCACCGATGCCGCCGTTTGGCAGGAATATTTGGAAACGGTGGTGAAAAAACGGGATGGCTGGCAGGATTTGTACCGGGCTTGCCGGGATTTGGAGTGAAAAATGTTCTGAAAATCAAATGTTTTCAAAAACTCGCCGCCTCCGAACAAAGTTTTTACGCTTGTCGCGTTTACACGCTGAATCAGGTTTGCCATGACCACTTTACGCCGATTTTATTATTCATTTCCCATTCGCCTGCTGACTTTGCATTTGCGCAATCACCTGGTGCTTATTGGGGTGTGGATATTTTTGGCGCTTTTGATGACGGGTAAAGTGGGGCGTTTTTTCGGCATGCACTACCTGATGCTGACGCCGGAATACCGGGGAGAAGTCAATTTCTGGAGTTTTTTCATTACAGGCCTGACCTTCGGTGCTTTCGTGATGATTTGGAATTTGACGACGTACCTGCTTGCTGCGAGCCGTTTTCCTTTTCTGGCAACTTTGAGTGCCCCCTTCACCAAGTTTTCCCTGAATAACAGCCTTATCCCGCTTGTATTTTTCATCGCTTATCTTGCCGCGTCCACCCGTTTTCAGTGGTACGACGAACTGTCGAACACGCCCGATATCATCCTGAATATCGCAGGGTTTCTGGCAGGGGCGATCTCTTTGGTGAGTTTGCTCATCGCCTACCTTTATTTTACAAACAAGGACATCGGCTCGTTTTTGCGGCCCGGCGAGTTCATCCCTGTGCCGGGTAGCAAACTGCTCGCGCCGGGTCAGCGGCTTCCTACGCTTTGGGAGATTCGCGAAGGCGCTACCCGCTGGCGCGTGGATACCTACATCACCGAGCGTTTGCATCTGCGTTTGGTACGCAGCGTGGCGCACTACAACCCGAAGATGCTGGCTCAGGTTTTTCGGCAAAACCACGCCAACGCCGTCGTAGTGCAAATCGGCATGTTGCTCCTGCTGATGGCGCAAGGCGCTTTTATGAACAGCGAATGGGTGCGAATTCCCACCGGCGCCACCGTTTTTATCCTTGCCAGCATGTTCATGTCTATTTTTGGCGCTGTCACTTTTTGGTTCAGGCAATGGGGCACTTTGGTTTTTATCACCTTGCTGCTGGCAGTGAATTACATTACAGGTTTCGGTTTTTTCAATTACCGCAACCGCGCCTACGGACTCGATTATCGGGAAGAAAACCGCGCTACGTACTCTTACGCGGCATTGGAAAAAATTTGTTCGCAGGAAAATTTGCGTCGCGACAGGGCTGCTACGCTGAATATTTTGAAAAAATGGCTGGCCAAAAACCGGACTCCTTCCAATCCGAAACCCAAAATCGTTTTTCTCTGCGTGAGCGGCGGCGGCATGCGTTCTTCGTTGTGGACGATGCAAACGCTGCAACAAGCCGATCGAGCCACCGGGGGAAAATTGCTTCGCCAATCGGCTCTTATCACGGGCGCTTCGGGGGGGATGTTGGGCGCTGCGTACCTGCGCGAACTTTATCTGCAAAAACAGGAAGGCGCACCGATTTCGCTTTACGACACGACTTTTGTGCGGGACATGGGCAAGGATTTGCTCAACCCTGTCACCTTCGCCATCGTGTCGAACGACTTGTTTTACCCGGTATCCACCTTTCAGTCCGGCGATTTTACCTATCGGATTGACCGAGGATATCTGTTTGAAAACCAGTTAAATGAAAATGCGCGAGGGGCGTTTTCCAAACGCCTCGCTCATTATCGCCGCCCCGAACGCGACGCCGCTATCCCGATGATGGTCGTGTCGCCATACATCCTCAATGACGCCCGCCGCCTGCTTATCAGTCCGCAAGGCGTGTCGTACCTGATGAAGCCGCACGACCTCGGACGCCTCGCTTCGCAGGTCGAAATTGACGGCGTGGATTTCGGGAAAATGTTCGCCGAGCAACAAGCCGACAGCCTGGCTTTTTCCAGCGCACTGCGCATGAACTGCACGTATCCGTTCATTTTGCCCAATGCCTGGCTGCCGACCGACCCGGCCATCGAGGCGATGGATGCGGGTTTTCGCGACAATTACGGCATCACGCTGGCCGCGCGGTTTATTCACACCTTTCGCGACTGGATTTTGGAAAACACGGGCGGCGTCGTCATCGTGCAAGTGCGTTGCTGGCAAAAAATTGACCCTATCGCAAAAAGCGACGCCAAAGGCGTGTTGCACAACCTGCTCAACCCCGTCAGTGCGGCCACGCACATCACGTCCATGCAGGATTTTGACCAGGACAACACGCTTGCACTACTCGACGATGTGTTGGGAAAAAACAAGTTGGACGTCATTCGATTTCTCTATCACCCGGTGGTAAAAGAGCACGAAGCGTCCATGAGCCTTCACCTTAGCGAGCGGGAAAAACGCGACTTGGTACGCGCATTTTATGCCGCTGAAAATCAGGCGAGTCTGGCGGCGCTGAAACAGGTTTTGGGGAAATAAATGCCCGTTTTCAACTTTCCCGCACCAGCAATTCCGCTACCGTTTTTTTCAAAATTGCCTTGCGTTCTTCCGGCACGGCGACTGCTTCCAAGTGGCTAAACGCCTCGTTTTGAAAACGTTGCTGTTCTTGCAAAATCAATTTCGGAATCCCGTTCTGCTCGAAAATGGCTCTGACTGCAGGCACTTTTTCGTCGGCATTTTCCGCGCCTGTTTGCATCCAGCGAGCCAGTTCGAGGCGGTCGGCTTCGGAGGCGACTTCGAGGGTTTTCAGCACGAGCAGGGTTTTTTTGTTTTGCAAAATATCGCCGCCCACCTGTTTGCCGAATTTCGCCGGGTCGCCGTAAGTGTCGAGCAAGTCGTCCTGAATCTGGAAAGCGATGCCTGCCAGGCGGCCAAAATGGTATAAATGTTCCGCGTTGGTTTTTGAGGCGCGGGCGCAAAGAGCGCCCATTTCCAGCGCGCCACCGAGCAGGACGGCCGTTTTCAACTCAATCATACGCAGGTATTCAGGAATGCTCACGTCGGCGCGCGTCTCGAAATTGACGTCCATTTGCTGGCCTTCACACACTTCCGTCGCCACGCGGTTGAAGGTGTTGACCAAATCCAGCACCGCATCGGGGTTTCCAATTTTTGCCAAAAAACGGTAGGCGTAAATGAGCATCACGTCGCCGCTGAGGATGCCGGTCGTCGTGTTCCAGCGCGTGTGCACGGTCGGCTGGCCGCGACGCAGGGGCGCAGCGTCCATGATGTCGTCGTGCATGAGGCTGAAATTGTGGAACAACTCGACCGCCCAGGCCGCCGGGAGCGCCTGCTCCACATCGTCGCGGAAAAGTTCGTAACCCATGAGCAAGAGGGCCGGGCGCAGGCGTTTGCCGCCGAGCGTGAGGATGTAGTCGCACGGCTCGTAGAGTTCGCGCGGAGCGGCGGGGAAAGGGTTTTCCGCAGCGAAATCTGTGATTTTCGAGAGTAGTGTGGGGAGAGAGTGCATGGGTGGTTATCGAATTCGGGCAAAAATAAAACCGCAGAGACTGCGGAGGCGCAGAATTTTTTGTCATCCGCCAAGGGGCGGAATTAATCTGCGCCTCCGCGTATCTGCGGTCAAAAAGTGCAATCAAATCGCCCGGTTCGGATCAAATTGCTCCAAATAATCGCCCACGCGCCGCAGGAACGAACCGCCGAGACTGCCATCCACCACACGGTGGTCGTAGGAGAGCGAGAGGAACATCATCTGGCGGACGGCAATGACGTCGCCGTATTCGGTTTCGAGCACGGCGGGCTTTTTGCGAATCGCGCCCGTCGCCATGATGGCCACCTGCGGCTGATTGATAATCGGCGTGCCCATCACGTTGCCAAAAGTGCCGACGTTGGTGAGCGTGAAGGTGCCGCCCTGAATTTCGTCGGGTTTGAGTTGGTTTTGGCGGGCGCGACCGGCAAGGTCGTTCACCTGCTTGGTGAGGCCGACGAGGTTGAGGTAGTCGGCGTTTCTGATGACCGGCACGATAAGATTGCCGCTCGGCAAGGCCGCCGCCATGCCGATGTTGATGTCTTTTTTGACAATGAGGCGAGTGCCGTCCACCGAGATATTTATCATTGGGAAATCACGGATAGCGCGCGCGACCGCCTCTATGAAAATAGGCGTGAACGTGATGTTTTCGCCGTATTGTTTTTTGAACTGGTCTTTCACGCGGTTGCGCCAGTTCACCATATTTGTTACGTCCACTTCCACAAACGACGTGACGTGCGGGCTGACGTGTTTGCTCATCACCATGTGCTCGGCAATGAGTTTGCGCATCCGGTCCATTTCTACAATCTCTACGTTGCCGCTGACAGAGGCGAGGGGTGCGGGCGGAGGGGTGAAGACCGGGGTCTGCGCCTGCCCGCCGCTACTGCCACTGCTCACTACCGCTGCTCCTGCTGCCGGGCGATTGGAGACGTAGGCGAGGATGTCTTTTTTCGTCACGCGGCCATCCTGGCCGGAACCGGGAAGCGTATCGAGTTCGGCCTGGCTGATACCTTCTTGTTTCGCAATGGTGCGCACCAGCGGGGAATAAAAGCGGCCACTGCTCGAAGCGGCGGTCGCAGTTGCAGGGGCAGTCGGGACATAAGGAACATTTACGGCCTGCTCGGTGCCACTGCTGCTGCCACTGGCAACTGCTACTGCGGGTTGGCCGTTAGTGGGCTGGGCCACAGCAGGCGAAGCGGCGGGTTGGGCATTGGCGGCTTCCGTCTCGATGATGGCGATGACTTTATTGATGGGCACCACGTCGTTTTCCTGAAAAAGGATTTCGACGAGTACGCCCGCGACGGGCGAGGGTACCTCGGAGTCCACTTTGTCGGTGGCGATGTCGAGCACGGGTTCGTCGAGTTCGATGGAGTCGCCGGGTTTTTTGCGCCACTTGAGAATGGTGGCTTCCATGATACTTTCGCCCATTTTGGGCATCACAAGTTCTACGCGAGCCATGTGTGAGGAGTGAGGGGTGAGGGGTGAGGTTTTTTACCGCACGCGCTACCCCATTTTTTATTTTTGGAAAAATAATTCGGTTAAAAGCGCGGCAAAGGTACAAGTTCAGTTGGCAGTTCGCAGTATGCAGTCGGCAGTTTTCCGCAACTTTGCCGCGTCATGCAGCCTATCAAGAACATCATTTTCGATTTTGGCAACGTCCTTTTCGACCTCGATTTACCTGCTATCGAGCGGAATTTGAAACTTCATTTCGGGGAAAATTTTGCGGCAGCAAAAGAAAAACTGCACCGCGAGCGGATTTTTGAACTCTACGAAGTCGGCGGCCTCAGTACAGAAGAATTTGTGGACGCTATCCGTTTTGCGGCTGAATCGCCGCTTGAAAAAGAGCAAGTTATTTCTGCCTGGAATGCTATTTTTCTGGAAATGCCGCGCCACCGGTTCGAGATGTTGCTCCGCCTCCGCGAACGCTACAAAGTGTTTTTGCTCAGCAATATCAACGACTTGCACGCTACCTGGATTGACGACTACATGGTGCGCGAACACGGTATCGGGGACTTTCACGCCCGCTATTTCGATGGGGTGTATTACTCGCACTGGATTCGTTTGCGGAAGCCCGACCGGGAGATTTATGAGTATGTTTTGGCCGACGCGGAGTTAATTCCCGAAGAAACAGTCTTTTTCGATGACCTGGAAATCAATATCGGAGCGGCGCGCGAAGTCGGCATTCGGGGAATTTTGCACCCGGCAGGCACAGAAATTCAGGACGTGGTGACGCCGATGTTTTTGGAAACGCCCACTTTGCAAACCTAATCGTCGTGTGGCCGTTTTATTTTCTCGCTTCTCACCTTCTCACTTTCTCACTCCTCTCACTCATGTGGCTCGAAGAAAAAAATCGCCTGCAACACACGTTCAAATTCAAGGACTTCGCCGAAGCCTTCGCTTTTATGACCGAAGTGGCTTTTGCAGCAGAAAAACAAAACCACCACCCGAACTGGAGCAACGTGTGGAACACCGTCGAGATTCAACTCACCACGCACGATGCCGGCAATATCGTGACGGATAAAGACCGTAAACTTGCCAAAACGATTGACGAAATTTATCAAAAATATAGTTGAGGGAGTCGGGAGAAGGGTTGAGTGTACAATTTCTCAACTTTCTCAACACTCCTCAATCTTGCGCGACAAGTTTACTTCATGCAAATCCAATCCAAACTTCCCAACGTCGGCACCACCATTTTTACCGTCATGTCGGGCTTGGCCAACCAGGTCGGCGCCATCAATCTGTCGCAGGGTTTTCCTAATTTCAACCCTTCGGAAAAGTTGCAACGCCTTGTGACTGAACACATGGCGAGAGGCGACAACCAGTATTCCCCTATGCCGGGAGTGCCCTTGCTGCGCGAGCGCATCGCCGAAAAAATCGACCGCATGTACGGCGCAAAAGTGAATCCCGACACGGAAATCACTGTGACAGCAGGTGGCACACAGGCCATTTTTTGCGCCATCGCGGCCTTCGTCCGGCCTGGCGACGAGGTCATTCTGCTCGAACCCTGCTACGATTCGTACCGGCCTTCGGTAGAGACGGTCGGCGGTGTGGCGGTCGTTCACACGCTTTCCGCGCCCGACTACAAGGTGGACTGGGCAGCAGTCGGCCGGCTCATCACGCCTCGTACGCGGATGCTTTGCATCAATACCCCGCAGAACCCGACCGGCACCATCCTTCGCGAATCGGATATGTTGGCAATCAATGATTTATTGCGCGGAACGGACGTGCTGCTGATGAGTGACGAGGTTTACGAACACCTGATTTTTGACAGGGAAAAACACACTTCCGTGCTGCGTTACCCCGAGTTGTACGCCCGCTCGCTGGCGATTTATTCTTTCGGAAAAACCTATCACAACACGGGTTGGAAAACAGGCTACTGCGTGGCGCCGCCCGAACTGACGCGCGAATTTCGCAAAGTGCACCAGTTCAACGTGTTCTCGGCCAACCACCCGATGCAGGCGGCATTTGCCGATTTCATGGCCGACCCGGCGGAGTATCTCGGCCTGCCGGATTTTTACCAGCAAAAACGCGATTTTTTCCTGCAAGCCATGTCGGGCACACGTTTTCAACCGCTTGCCTGCAAGGGGACTTACTTCCAATTATTCGATTATTCGGCCATCAGCGACGAGCCCGATCTGGATTTTTGCAAACGACTCACGACCGAATTCGGCGTGGCGGCTATCCCGGTTTCTTCATTTTATTCCGACGGGCGCGACGAAAAAGTCATCCGGTTTTGTTTTGCCAAAACGGAAGATTTGCTGGAGCGGGCGGGAAAGTTGTTGGAAAAGGTTTGAAATCATCGCGTCAGCACAATGTAATCACGCAACAAAGTCTTCAGAAATTCCGGCCGGTTGGCAGGGCGTTGTTCGATGCCGAGCAATGGCATGAGATGCGTCACGAGGTCTTCCAACACTTCTTCGTGGGCCTGGTTAGGATATTTTTGGCGGCGTCCCAATACGTTTTTGATAAAAATCATATCGCGCTCGCTCAACTGCCGCACCTGCGGGAAAACAGGCTGGTAACTTTCCAAAGACGAAATGCTCAGAATATCCTCCAGCCGGTAGGCGAGGTGTGAAGTGTAAAGGCGGATGACCGTCGTATTGGCCGCCATGTCGCCAAAACGCTGGCTTTTTCCGGTCGTTTTGATGAGCAACACGCCGACGACTCCGGCAGAAAACAGCGAATCTATCAACTGCAACAAAGACCGCAACACCACGTCGCTCCATTCGGGGTCTTTCCCGTCGAGTCGCACTACTTTGGTGTTCATCACCATTTTGCCCGGTGACTGGCCGCTGTTCCAGATTTCAAAAAAAATGTTGTAGAGAAAATAAAGCAGCAGCGGGAGCAGGAAAAACGCAATGGCTCCGTCGCTGATGCCGCCAAAAAGCAGGCTAAAAAACTGATATGCCAAAATGTAACCCAGCACCACGATGACCAAATCGAGTAGCCACGCCAACATTCGCTCGCGCAGCGGCGCGAGTTCGTACTCGATGGTGACGTTCTGCGTCGTCGTGATTTCGATGGTTTTGTTCATAAATGGTGACGGTAAACGGCTTGCGGTGGGCGGTCATCCGCTGACCTGATAATCGCGCAATGCGTCGTTCAGCGAGACTTTTTTATCCGTGCTTTCCTTGCGTTGTCCGATGATGAGCGCGCAAGCGACCTGGTATGCTCCGGCAGGAAATTTTTTCGTGTAAGTACCTGGAATTACGACCGAACGGGCCGGCACACGCCCTTTCAGCATAACCGGCTCGGCCCCGGTCACATCAATAATATGCGTACTTTGGGTCAACACGACGTTTGCGCCCAGCACGACTTCACGCTCCACATGGACACCTTCCACGACGATGCAGCGCGAGCCGATGAAACATTCATCTTCGATAATGGTCGGCGTCGCCTGCGGGGGTTCCAGCACGCCGCCGATGCCAACGCCGCCGGCGAGGTGAACATTGCGGCCAATCTGCGCGCAGGAGCCGACGGTTGCCCAGGTGTCCACCATCGTTCCCGAGCCTACCCATGCGCCGATGTTCACGTAGGACGGCATGAGGATCGCGCCTTTTTCGATGAACGAGCCGAATCGCGCCAGGGCTTGTGGCACTACGCGCACGCCTTTTTCGGCAAAACCTTTTTTCAACGGGATTTTATCGTGAAACTCGAACGGCCCTACCTCGATGGTCTGCATTTCCTGAATGGGGAAATAAAGCAGGACGGCTTTTTTAATCCATTCGTGCGTTTTCCAGGAGCCATCGGGAAGCGGCTCTGCGACGCGTAATTCGCCCGCATCGAGTGCGGCAATGACGTCGCGAATGGTTTTTTTAGTTTCCCAGGCTTGCAGGAACGAGCGGTCGTTCCAGGCTGCTTCGATGATTTCTTGCATAAAACGATGAGGCTATGCGGTTAAAAGGTTCGGATTGAAAGGCTGTGTGTTTTTTTTAATCTCCCGTCAGCAAAACCGCGATGAGATAGTCTGCCAACAGGATCAGGATATCGCTGTACACGACAGCGCGTGTGCTGGCCTGTCCGAGTTCAATGCTGCCGCCTTTCACGTAGTAACCCTGATAGCACGACACGCTGGTCAGGATGATGGCAAAAACGACGGATTTCACGTACATCATGAAAACATTGTACGGCACGAAAAACGAGCGCACCCCCTGAATGTACTCGGCGTCGGTGATGAGCCCGGTCGGTACGCTGGACAAATAACCGCCAATGACAGCCACGAATGCCGAAAAAGTAACGAGCAACGGAATGACGAAGACTGCCGCAACCAATTTTGGCGTGATAAGGTAGGCAGCTGTATTTACGCCCATCACTTCCATCGCGTCGATGTGTTCCTTTTGGCGCATCCCGCCGATTTCGGCGGCCATGTTGGAGCCGACTTTGCCCGCCAGCACGAGGCAGGTGATGGTGGGCGACAATTCGATGAGCGCCAAATCCCGCACGATGTAGCCAATGTAATAGCGCGGCACCATCTGGCCGTCGAGCTGGTAAGCAAACTGCACCGCCGCCACTGCTCCGATAAAAATCGAGATGAGGCACACGATGATGAGCGAGCCGACGCCGATGTCGTTCATCTGGCGCGCCGTCTCTTTCCAGTACATCGAAAGTTTCTCCGGGCGGCCAAAAGCCTGTTTCATCATCAGCAGGTAGCGCCCCAGGTGTTCGAGGTAGTTGTATTTTGAGAGAAATTCCATGTTCGGACTCGTTTCGATTTTCAGGAAGAAAAACCGGGTTCAAAGGTTGGCTTTTTTCAAAACTTTGAGGCGAAGTAAGCGGACAAAATTCTTCAACCATTTCACACGACAACACAACGACACAAAGAGTTGATTTTCATAAAAATAATAACGCTGTGCCGTCGTGCCGTTGTGTGAAATAGACCTGTGTAAGTAATAAAAATCCGCAAGTTCAAATCACCGCATCTACAAATAAACAAATCACCAGTCATGAATAAAACTGCTGTCGTCACAGGCGCCACGAAAGGTTTAGGCCGCGCTATTGCTGAAATTTTTGCCGAAAATGGCTTCGATCTCTGTGTGTGCGCGCGCACGGAAAGCGATTTGGAAGCCATGCAGGAAGAGTGGAAAATTCGTTTTCCGAACCAAACACTTCACGTTTTTCCTGCCGATCTGGGCAAGAAATCGGAGGTGATGGAGTTTGCCGGTTTTGTCAAAAAGACCTGGTCGCGCCTCGATGTGTTGATGAACAATGCGGGCATTTACCTGCCCGGCGGCGTGTCCGACGAACCGGAAGGCACAGTCGAAACCTTGTTGGAAGTCAATCTTCTGAGCGCCTATTACCTGACGCGTGCTTTGCTACCGGTCATGTTGCCGCATCGCAAAGGCCACATTTTCAACATGTGCAGCATCGCCAGCGTGATGGCTTACCCGAACGGCGGTTCGTACAGCATTTCCAAATTTGCCTTACTGGGCTTTTCCAAATGCCTGCGCGAGGAAATGAAAACGAAAGGCATCAAAGTCACGGCTATTCTGCCCGGTGCGGCCTGGTCGGATTCGTGGCGCGGCGCGGATTTTCCTGAAAACCGGCTCATGCATGCTTCGGACATTGCAAAGTCGGTGTGGGGATGCTACAATTTGAGCGATGCAGCAGTGGTAGAGGAGCTGCTCATTCGACCGCAATTGGGCGATTTGTAGAAAAAACAGGGCGCTCGCAGCAAACGAGCGCCCTGTTTTTTGGAAAAAATTCCTGTCCCGATTTTTTACCTCAAAAATTCCGGGCAACGGATTTCTCCAAAATAATACATGAACCCGAAAGTGAGAAAAGCGTACATGTCGTTGCTTTTACCGTTGCCGCGCTGGCGACCCGGCTCCCCGATTTTAGGTTCGAGCGAACGGTCGGCAAGCGCCGCGCCGATTTCGCCACGCTGGGCACGGATGTCGCGGACGTCGGCATACACGCCGCTCACGTCGTCGAGGTAGTCGGTGAAAACTTTGCGCGCACTGAGTTCCACGTTGAAACTCCAGCGGTACGACAGGTCCATTTTGAAGCCGATGCCGTAAGCCAGCGCTCCTTGCGTCGTGTTGTATTCTTCGCCGCGAAACTGGCCTTCCGTGCCATATTTGGGCAAATCGTACCATTCGCCGTCGAGTTCGGCGCGAGGGTTGAAATTGAAAATTGAAAATCCCGCGAAGAGATAAGGCGTGTAAAAATAGTCGCGGTGGCCGTGCACGTAAGGCATAAAATTGAACTCGAACTGCGCCGTGCCGTCGAAAATATTGCTTTTGAAAGAGAGGTTGCGGCGCAGTTCGAACTCGTTTTTCGAATCGGAATCGTAGGCGCTGATTTGGCCGTACGTGAAGCCGAGCCGCATGGCGAGGCGGTCGTTAAAATTGTAGCGCGCGCCCAATCCGCCCGCAAGGTGGAGCCGGTTGACACGCCAGTTGGTGTTCAGGTCGCCAAAATAATTGGAGATGCCGCCCCAGGCGCCGAGTTCGAAGCCGCGCATTTGCGCGAAAGCAAACTGATTGGTCAGGACAAATCCCGCGAGCAACACCCAAAATCGAAGTTGATTCATAATCAGAATGAGAGATTTCGTTGTTCGTTGAACGAAACGAAGGCAAACGCCATACGTGATTAAAAAATTGAAGCCGCAAATGTAGCAGGCTTGGCGCGATTTCAGCGCCTGCCCGAAAGTTCGCGCCAAAAACGTGCCGAAAGGGAAACATGGTATTGATGCGGGGAAGTTTAAAATGGTTTGCCCACATAAACTGTCATTAACGTCATTGAAGTCATGACGTCATTTTTTTCTCACTTCTCACCCCTCATTTCTCACTTCTTGGGAAGCAGGGCGGGTCGCTGCGACATTTCGTGGTAGCAAATGACGTCTTCGGCAAAATAGTGGCACACCATGCTGCGGCGGGTGGAGCCAGCCTTCTTAATAGGGCTTCCGCCGTGCAAAAGATTCGCGTGCCAGATAAGTACGTCGCCGCGCTTAGCCAGAAAAAGTTGTTTTTTCAGGCCTTTTTCCCGGATAATTTCTTCGATTTTATCTTCGTAATGGCGGTTGCTGTGCTCGCCGATGGTGAGCGCCGTATTGCCCGAATCGTAATCGCCGGTCATCACGTACGGAAAACGGTGGCTGCCGGGATAGTAAAAAAGCGGACCGTTTTCTTCGGTGCAGTCTTCGAGCGCAATCCAGGTGGCGATGAGGTAGCCGGGCGGCTCGGTCGTCATGTGGATGGAATCGGAGTGCGCGCGTTGTTCGCTGCCAAGAGTAAAATTCATGGACTGAAACGGGATGACTTTTTTGCCCAGTAAAAACGACAGCAGGCGGATGATGTCGGGATTTCGGAAAAATTGCTCGTCGGCGAGGCGGCTTGTTTCCCAGAAATTAAAAATTTTTCGTCCCGTGTAGTTGTAGCCGGCTTTTCCCGCTGCCAGCGCGTCGGCGACTTCGGCATCCAGTGCCGACGTGATTTTTTCAGGGAAAAAACCTTCCAGCACGGTGTAGCCTTCGGTCAAGAATTGCCGGATTTTGTTTTTCGTTTTTTCGTCAAAACCCTGAAATTCAGCGTTTTGCTCCAATCGGTCCAGTGCGTCCGGCTGGTCGAGCCAGGGGATATCGGGGTGATGTCGTTCGCCGAAATCGCGGCTGCCGAGCGGACTGAAAATGCTTTTTCGCAAACCATAACGACGATAAAGTGCGCGGTTGTGGCGCAGCCGGTCGGCATTCAGCAGGTTGTTGAGCACGTAAACCGGTTTGAGGCTGCGCAGAGCGCCGGTGTATTTTTGGAAAAAACGCTGGAGGGAAAAATTGGACATGGCACAAATAAATCAGGGCAAAGGTATTTCACTTCGCCCATTTCGAGTGCTTCGGCTCATCTGCTCAATCCCCGTCCTCCAACTCGAACACTTCTTCCACTTTTTTTCCGAACACGCGGGCAATTTTCATCGCCAGCGCCGCCGAAGGCACGTATTTTCCCAGCTCGATGGCGTTGATGGTTTGGCGCGTCACCTGAACGCGTTCAGCCAGTTCGGCCTGCGAAATATTGAGTACGGCGCGCTCTACCCGAATTATATTTTTCATGGCCTAATTTTTTGAAAATAAGGGTTTTAGATGCAAAATATAGTAAAAACGCCCGACAAAAATCAATAGCGGGGTAAACATGTTGAACGTCATTACGGTGAAAAACGGCGTGCCGTGCACGAACACGATGAACAGCAAAAGCAACACGGCATTGAGCAAAATCGCCCATTGCAGCGACTCCAACCGTACGCGCTGAATCCATTCGTCTTCCACTTTTTCTTTGGAAAATGCCAGTAAAAGCAGCCCGACCAGGAGACTGACAGCAATCATTTCGTCGAGCAAACAAAGCGTTGGCGACGTGTCTTTCAAGAAAAATCCGTCAATCCAGAGCACTGTGTCCAGCCAGCCTGGCACGGTGATGCACAAGTGCTCAAATTCTTCTTCGATGAACAAAAGATAAAGGCCGGCAAGAGTGGCCGGAATGGTCAGTACCCAGCCGGGCGTTTTCCAACGATGCGAAATCAACAGGTTGTTTTTCATAAACATCAATTTTTGTGTGAGTAGAAGTAAAATAAAGACGACCAAATGTAAAGTATATTTTACATTTAGTAAAAAATATTTTGCTACTCCGGAAAAAATGAAGTCGCGTAGTTTTGCCGCGTATGAAAGTCGCCGGTTTTAGTTTCGTCCGCAATGCCTTGCTCTACGACTATCCGGTCGTGGAAGCCATCACGTCCATCCTGCCTGTTTGCGACTATTTTGTAGTGGCCGTCGGCCAATCGGACGACGATACTCTTAACCTCGTTCGCAACATCGGCGACCCGAAAATTCAGATTCTGGAAACCGTGTGGGACGATTCTCTGCGCGAAGGCGGGCGCGTGTTGGCCGAAGAAACCAACAAGGCTTTCGATGCAATTCCCCCCGATTATGACTGGTGTTTTTACATCCAGGCCGACGAGTGTGTCCATGAAAACGACCTTCCGGCCATTCGTGCCGGCATGGAAAAGTACCTTCACGACACTCGGGCGCAAGGCCTTTTGTTCAATTATCGCCATTTCTACGGCTCTTACGATTATGTGGGGGCGAGCCGCCGCTGGTATCGTCGCGAAGTGCGCATCATTCGGAATGATAAGAAAATAAGGTCGTATCGCGATGCCCAGGGATTTCGCTGGCAAGGGGATGAAAAGTTAAAAGTCCGCCTGCTTCCGGCCTTTATTCATCATTACGGCTGGGTGAAACACCCGGCTGCACAGCAACGCAAACAACAGACTTTCAATCGTTTGTGGCATTCGGACGAAACGGTGAAAGCAATGGTGGGCGACAAAGAAACTTACCTGTACGATGGCTCCGAGCCGATCGAGCGTTTCACAGGCTCACATCCGGCGGTCATGCTTCCCCGCATCCGGGCGATGAACTGGCAGTTTGACGGCGACCCGACGCAGGCGCGCCGGTCGTGGAAAAACCGGATTTCGGTTTGGCTCGAAAAAAACACAGGCTGGCGACCGGGTGAATACCGGAATTACACTTTGCTGGGCTGACTATTTCCCGAAAATTTTTTCCAAATCCTGCACTGCAGACTCAGCCAGCCGCCAGGTACCATCCATCTGCGCGGACTGTATTTGGCCTGCAAAAAGGGCTTGCTCGCAAGTTTGCCACACCGTGAGCAGATTCTGAATCGTGCCGGAAGGAACCTGGCGTTCGGTCAGAATTTTACGCACTTGCTCTTGCGTCATTTGAGCGGGTGTAAGGTTGAGTCGCGCGGAAAGATAGCCTTGCAATGACTTGAACAATTCGTCGTAGAAAGCGCGCGGATTGCCACCGTTGAGCAGACGCGCAGCTTGCCCGAAGCGTTCGCGGGCGTTTCGGGCAGCGGGGCGATTGGTGGGTTCGCGTTCGGGTGCGGGGGCATTCCGGGTTGTATTTTTCCTTTTTTTCAGAAAATAAAAAATGCCAAACAAGGCCAACACCAGCGCCAGCAAACTCCACAAAACAGGCGACTGGAACTGCTCCGAAATTTTTTCCAGCCAGTCAAATTGCGTGGGCGGCGGAGGAAGCGGCAGGGGCAGCGAGTCTTGCGAAAGTTGTTCGGGCTGGTAGTTTTTTCCTGCGACAATACGCACGACTGGCAGGCTGTCAGCCACCAATGTCTGAAAAAGATTGGTGTCGGGATTGAAGAACGAGAGGGCGGGGGAGAGGGTATATTCGCCGGGTTCTTTCGGCAGGATGACGTACTCGAATACTTTGGAATGGATGAGTTCCTCGCCATTTTCGTACTCTTCTTCCTCGACGACACGCGGCTCGAATATTTCGAGGCCGGCGGGGACAGTGAGTTTGGGCGCGCCAAATCGCTTGGAGTCGCCATTGCCGCTCAGGCTGATTTTGAGCGTCAGCGCGTCGTCGGTGGAGAGCGAGTCGCGGTCGAGTTCGACCTCCCACCTGTACAGTCCCACGCCGCCGGTAAAGTTGTCGGGTGGCGGGCCAGGCAGGGGTTTGACCGTCAGGCGAACGGGTTGGGTTTGCAACACGACGGGTTTCGAGCCGAAGAAGGTGCCGAAGGCGCCGGGCTGCTCGATGCCGACCCGTACTTTGGCTGCGCCGACGCTGAGATCGCCAGTTTGCTGCGGAAAAAGGGCTTCCTCGTGCAGGGTTTTGACGGCGTATTTTTTTCCCCGAATGGTTTGGTAGGTCACGCGGGTGTCGAATCGGCGTTTTTCTTTGGAATAAAATGCTTCAAAATCAGGTAGCTCGATGATGTCGGCGCCTTCCAGCGAAACCTGCGTGTACAGTTTGACGCGCCAGGTGACTTGCTGTCCGAGCCAGGCCTGGTTGTTGTCAAATTCGCCCACGATGAAAAGATTGTCGGCGGAGCCGGGCGGGAGATTCACGTTGGGCGAGGCTTTGGCTGCCACCACTTTTATCGTCACGGGCTTGGTAGTCAGCGTTTTACCGTCGGCGACGATGCTGGCTGCGCCGATGCTGAAGGTGCCGGTGCGCCGGGGTTCGAGTTCGTACGACCAGGTTTGATGGGACGAGGAACGCCCGTTGATGATGGTCATGCCGCGCATTTCGTTGGGGCCGCCCACGATTTTAAAGTCTGCAAATTCGGGGGCTTTGAAACGCTCTCCACGCGCATCTTTAAGCGAAAATGAAATTTCAAAAGTGCTGCCCAACACGACTTCCCTTGTGTCGGTTTGGGCCTCGAAAACTTGTGCGAAAAGAAAGTCGGGAAAAATAAAAAGCAACACTGCTACCCGCCAAAAACGGATATTCCGGAGCGTAACGACGACTGCGAACAGGTTGCAATTCATTGAAAAACAGTTCTGTTTTGACTTTGGAATTGGGATGTTAGACTGTGGATGTGCTAATTTCTAACATCCAAAGTCCGAAATCCAACGGCTAAAGTTACTCGCGCCGGGGTTTGTATTTTGATTGTTCCAAAAACTTCTGGGCGTCGCGAAAGTTCAGAAGTTCCTGCATTGTTGTTTTGGGGTGGCGTTTCATGTAGGCTTCCACGATTTGCCAGCCAATCCAGTTGCCGATTTCGCCGGGGGCTTCCTGGAAGATGACGGGGGCATTGGGGCTCGGACTGACGAGTTTACGCAGTTTGCGCGCGTCGGTGGAATACAGCAGATTTTGCTCCAGCAAACGCGCCCACACGTTTTGTTCGTTGGCGTAGCAGCCTTCCATTTGTTCGCGGGAGTAGCCCATTTTCATGCTGTCGGGCACGGCAGGGAGCAGACAATCAACGATATAGAGCATTTTGCCGTTGTGCAGCATTTGGTCGAGCAGGCGTTCGCCCGATGCCGAACCGGCGAGGTTTTGGGCGAGGGCTTTGGCGAGGCGGATTTGCATGTAGTCTTTTTGAAACTGCCGGCGGATGTAGGCAGGCGCCGTGTTTTCATGGTCGAAATAGGCGGGGTAATTTTCTCCCAAATACATGTCGAGCCCGATGCCGCAGAGGCTGTCGCCCGCTGTGAAAGCGTCGTTGGAAAATTCGGAAATGATCGTGACGACTGCCGGGACGGGTTTTTCGGGGAAATAATATTTGTAATATTTGAACATTTGCGTCAGATCGCGTTCGAGCCACCGCAAATCGCCGTACACCTGCTGCACGGTGTCGTACAAATGCCGGACACTGGGCGCCTGGAGGAATCCGCGCACGGCTTCGAGGGGCGTTTCGTCGGGATTGGTGACATCGTGGATGATGTTGACCGCAAAAATGGGAAGCAAGAGGGGGTATTTGTTGGCGAGTTGTTGCATCCCGGCTTCGGGGTTGTTGGGGTCAAGTGCGAACAAATCCTGATCGAAACGATGAATTTTGATGTCCACGTTGATATCTGACACATCGGGTGCATGCTCCTTTTTATCACCACCACAACCACCTGAAAGGACTGCTGCTGCCAACAAGATTACAATCGCTGCGTTGTATTTTGCCTTTGCTGTTAAACTCATGAAAAAAACTTCGATTTTAGCGGCTGATTTTGAAAGTCCAGATTTTAAAACGCAAAACAACAACTGATTATGAAAAAAATTGCCTCTACTTTTTGTTTTTTAATGATTGCCGTTTTTAGTCTTTCGGCACAGAATGACCCCGGCTTTCGTTTTGGCGTCCAGGTGAGCCCTACTTGGTCGTGGCTGCGAAATTCCGACAAAAGATTGGAACCCACAGGTTCTAATTGGGGGCTCAAATTCGGGATGCTCGGTGAGTACTATTTTGCCCCAAATTATGCTTTTGTGAGCGGTTTGGGCTTTAGTTTCAACCAGGGGGGCAATATTCAGAACGGCTATGAGACAGCTGACCTCTGGAACGACTCTCCACTCAGCGAAGACCGATACCATGCGATACCGCGCGACGGCAAGTACCATTACCGGCTTACATACGTGGAGATCCCGCTGGGGTTGAAATTGCGCGGCAGCAGTAGCGAAACCATCAGCTATTATGCTGAAATCCCGGTATTTACACTGGGCTTCCTCACTCGTGCGCAAGGTGATATTCGCGGCACACCCGACGAGTTTCTTACTGAAGATGAAGATATTCGCGACGATGTCAACGGCTTGTCGCTGGCATGGGGCCTCGGTGGCGGCATCGAGTACAAGGTTTCCAATTTCAATCTCTTCGTCGGCCTTCACTTTCAACAGCAATTTACCGACATGACCGACAAAGGTTTGGTACAAAAAACGGTCACCGATCCTTTGACAGAGGATAGATCGAAAGCGAATATTAATCTTATCTCTTTGCGGGCCGGCGTGTTTTTCTGATAATTTCAGGTTAAATCGCTTATGAAAATTGGGTTTACTGGCGTGAATCGCCAGTAAACCCAGTTTTTTTCAGCTGACATAACCGGCAAACAGCCCGGCTATTTGTTCTGCGCGTTTCAATTTGGCGTAATCCAGCAAATAATACACGAATTTGCCGCTGCGGCGGGTATGCACCAAATTGGCTTGCCGGAGAATCCGCAAATGCTGCGAAGCCACCGACTGCTCGATACGAAGCGCGTCGTAAATTTCCTGCACACAAGCCGGGTTTTTCTCGTCAATGATGGCACAAATGCGCAGGCGCAAAGGATGTGCGAGCGCTCTGAAAATATCGGACGATGATTTCAGGCAGGGTTTTTCTTCAAAGCGGGAGGCGTAGTGCTTGTTCATGCGCAAAGCGATTATGTCAAAATTCAATTTGTCATTTGTGCCGGCAAATATGCAAGATCCCTTTTATGTTGCCTATCGTCCAAATAAAAATGCTGCACATCGTTCCGCCTGGCGGGACAACGTACAGCATCCTGTTGGTTGGAAAAAATCTGCTAAATGATTCTCATGCAGCGAGTTCTTCTACGAGAGAAGAAATCTGGCCGAGCCGATCCTTGTCGAGCGAGTAAAAAATAAACTTGCCCTGACGGTCGGTGCGCACTACGCCGGCACGGCGCAGGATAGCCAGATGCTGGCTGGCTACGCTCTGTTCGAGTCGCAGTTTCACGTAAATATCCGTCACCGTCATGCTTTTGTGCTCTTCCAGCAGATCAATAATTCGTTGGCGCAGTTTGTGATTCACGGCGCGCAGCACCAATGCGGCTTTGCGCAGCTCCGCATAATCGAGCGGGATGTCGCTGCCCCCTTTTTTCAACACGACCGTTTCGGCGTTTGCTTTTCTCATACTAAATGTTTTGAAAGGATAAGTAACTCGGATTTTGACGGGTTGATACTTTCCAAAATTGTGCCAGTTCTCCTTCTAAAAAACTGACATACAAATTTAATCTAAAACATAAATCCGCTGACTGCCTGATGGAAATAATATCCTGAATTAACAAATTGAATATGAATGCCATTTCATGTTAAAATGGCGCTTTGGATGGGGTTGTGATATTGGGCGCCTTCATATAGAATGGCTCGAAATATGCCACATTTTGAAAGTCAGCCTGTTGGAAAAATCGCTCAGCGAGCGCTGCCAGGTGTCGCGCCGAACATTTTTTTACAGAACTAAAAACCACATGCTCGTTTGTCGGCACATTTTCGAGTTTTGAACTACCGTTTCCTGCCACCACCAGCATCTTTCCGGCTGCCCCGGAGAGGCTTTGGTGTATGAAATTTTCAAATAAATTGTTTTCCAAAATCAGGGGCTGTTCCGCTGCAATCAGGCGGAGTTCGGCGTCATACACTGCCAGCCATACTTCCTGACGGCGCGCATCCAGCATGGGAACAAAGACGGTTGACGATGGAGAGTTGAGGATGGACGGTTCCTCCCGGCTCGCCCAGGCCAGCGCCAAAAGCGTGTTGACAGCGACGAGCGGTTTGTCGAGCGCGTAACAGATGCCTTTAGCGACGGACGCACCCACGCGCAACGATGTGTAAGAGCCGGGACCGCTACTCACGGCCACCGCATCGAGCGCGGCCAGCGGAATGCCTGACTTGCTGACACATTTTTCAATTTGCAAAGTGAGCAAAGCGGCGTGACTCGGCGCCTGAAGTTCTTCGACAAGAGCGACAACCTCGCCGTCCACAGCAATGGCGACCGAACAAACCTCGGTAGCGGTTTCGACAAGCAGGATACGTGACATGGGCGCAAAGATGCGAAGAAGTGGAAAGTCGCAACGCCGGTCGGCGGCGTCCATTTGCAGAAATAGGTCAGTACGCTCCGGCCAGCAACCCTTCCCGTTCGCTCAGGCGGACGAGCACCCGCCGTTCGGCAAAATCGAGCAACACCGCATCGTTCAGGTAAAAACCGGCTTCGTTGCGCGAAAGACGAACGTGCTGCAACATGGCTCCGACAACCTCGCGCCAGACTGGCTGCATGCCTGCCGGGACGCGCTGAATCACGGGTTTGCCATGCAGCTGTTTCAATTTATCCGCCGTATCCACCAGACTTTCAGCCGTCAGCAACCGGATGGCTTCGGAGTCGTCGCCCGACGACAGGAGGAGTGATTCGCCGGAGTCGAACACCAGTTCGAGGGCATAGAGGAAGCGGTGCGGCATTGTTCCTGCCTCCGGCTGGTCGTGCCAGATGTAGTAGGTCACGTTGTCAAGCACTTGTTTTTCAAATGATTGCAACATCTGAATTTCCTCCAGCAAAAAACAGTCGGGCGGAACGGGCGTGTCGTGGCTGGCGTTGTTTTCCATAAGCAGCAAAGGTAAGTCGCAAAAACATGACTAAATTGGCCCTTTATTTTTCTTCTTGCCATGCCCGACATCTCCGCTCTTCGCGCCGACACGCCCGCCCTCGTCAAAAATCCCAACCTTATCCACCTGAACAACGCCGGCGCCGCCTTGCCGCCCGCCCCGGTCCTCCGCGCTATACACGAACACCTCGACCTCGAAGCCCACATTGGTGGTTACGAGGCGGCAGATGCAAAGGCGACGGATATTGCCGGTTTTTACACGGCCATCGCCCGCCTGCTGAATGCCAACCCGCGCAATATCGCCTTCGCCACCAGCGCCACCGATGCTTATGCCCGCATCCTGAGCGCGATTCCGTTTCGATCCGGCGACGCGATTTTGACCACCGAAAACGATTACGTTTCCAACCAAATCGCCTTTCTCGCCTTGCAAAAAAGGTTTGGGGTAAAACTCCTTCGTGCCCGCGATACGGCGGAAGGAGGCGTGGATGTCGCTGATTTTGAAATACTTTTGAAAAAACACCGGCCCGTGTTGGCGGCTGTCACGCATGTTCCCACGAACAGCGGCCTCGTGCAGCCGGTGGCGGAAATTGGGAAAATCTGCCGCGAACACGGCGTCTGGTATCTCGTGGATGCCTGCCAGTCTGCCGGACAAATGGCGCTGGACGTGGAAAAAATCGGCTGCGATTTTCTCTCGGCCACGATGCGAAAATTCATGCGCGGCCCACGCGGCGCGGGTTTTCTCTTCGCTTCCGACCGCGCGCTGGATGCCGGCCTCGAACTGCTCCTGCCAGATATGCGCAGTGCCGACTGGACGGGGCCGGACGAGTATGCGACCCATCCAACCGCTCAACGATTCGAATACTGGGAAATGCCGCCCGCGCTCGTGTTGGGCGGCAAAGCCGCCGCCGAATATGCCCTCTCCGTCGGCATGGACTGGATTGAAAACCGTGTGAAAATGCTCGCCGACCTGACCCGAAAAAAACTTGCCGAACTGCCGGGCGTACAGGTTTTGGACAAAGGCGCGGAACGCTGCGGTATCGTCACGGCACACGCAACGCATTGGGATTCAAAAACTTTGCTCGAAAAACTTTGGGCCGAAAATATCAACTGCCGCGTCTCTTCGCTCACCTCGGCGCAGATTGATTTTCCCCGAAAAGGTGTGACCTGGGCGCTGCGGGTGTCGCCGCATTATTTCAATACGGAAGAGGAAGTGGAGCGGATGGTGGGGGTATTGTGAAACAAAAGGTTTGGTCGTTTAAAACAATTAGATTAGTTTTGCCTTTAGAGTCAGCACATCTAAAGTCTCATATTTGCTCAAGATCATGGAGGACGTATTCAGCCTAAAGGAGAAATTTTATGAATGTTACTATTCATTAGAGGAAAGGACAATTCTGGAAATGAATCAGTTCGATAATGGCCATCTAAACAATGTTATAAATGGCTTGGAGGATGAGGCATTTGGAGCCGCATTAGTTGATGAAAAACCTCCAATTAGGTATCTTTTATTTTATGTAAATGGAAAATCCAAACTGGAAGGACATTTAATTGAGATATCAATCAATCATCCTGAAAGAGATGGTGTCATATTTCTCTTCTCTCAGTATTTGGCAGAGCAATACCCTAAATTAGATTCAATTGACTTGTTTAATACTTTTCAAAAGCATACAAGAACAATGCTGGAGAAGATTGGGTATTGGACTTTTTCTCCAACTGAAATAAATGCTAAACCTGGTTCTAGCATATCAATTATTGCCCCAGGGAAATTGGGTGTTTTTGAGATATCACTAATTGATAAAATCCTTTTTTTGAAAGGGTTGATGGGGAGCGATAAAATGAAATGTGAATTCAATGACGAGGAGTATGTATACCTGATGCTGAACTCTAAGAGCAATTTGGTCAAAATTGGGCAGAGTCGGAACCCTTCGTTTAGAGAAAAAACTCTTCAGAGTGAAGAACCGGAAATTGAGATGATTGCCTTCTGGAAGGCTTCTAAAAATGTAGAAAAAGAATTGCATAATA
>Ga0209172_10001658_pt1 | contig 45124 bp, 30 predicted proteins | sample LarsenN4metaG_FD_184113 | JGI IMG/M metagenome (GOLD analysis project Ga0209172, IMG submission 184113) | Hot spring sediment bacterial and archeal communities from British Columbia, Canada, to study Microbial Dark Matter (Phase II) - Larsen... ... | reverse complement strand
CCGGTGATTGACTGGAAAATGTACGAAATCATGTACACCGAGCGCTACATGGACACGCCGCAGGAAAACCCCGACGGCTACGCCAAAAACAGCCTGTTCAACTATATTGACAATTTGAGTGGTCGCCTTCTGATGATTCACGGCTCATCGGACGACGTGGTGTTGTGGCAACATTCGCTGCGCTACATCCGCGAGTGTGTGCGCAAAGGCAAGCAGATTGATTACTTCGCTTACCCGGAGCATTTGCACAACGTGCTGGGCAAAGACCGGGTGCATTTGTTCGAGAAAATCGAACAGTTTTTCAATGAAAATTTGAGAGACGCGAAGAGCGATAGACCATAATTGTTTGATTTAAGATTGCCGATTATCCCGACCTTTCGGGATAATCGGCAATCTTAAATCTTTAGGCCCGCATCCGCACCTCTTCGACTTCTTCGTGCAAAATATCGTAGAGCAGGTCGTGGTACTCTGGGAAGTCAGGTAAGTTGTTATGTCCTGCGCCGTGAATCGGGTGGAGCGTGATTTTTTCCGGCGCCAGGGCTTTCAGCATTTCACTTTGCCGGTAAGGGATGAGGCGGTCTTTTGTGCCGTGCAGGATGTTGACGGGGCATTCCACTTTTTTGATAAAACGGTCGGTGCGAATGTGATAGCGCAGGAGCCAGCGAATCGGCAGGATAAACCCGTAGCGCGTGACGTTGTACAAAAACGAGTAGTACGGGCAGTCGAGAATCAGGAGGCGCGGGTGGTTCCAAGAAGCGATGCGCGCCGCCAGTCCGCTGCCGATGGAGCGTCCGTAGAGCACGATACGGTCTTCGCCGTATTCCCGGTCGAGCCATTTGTACACCTGTTGCAAGTCGGAATACAAAATCTGCTCGGTGCGGCGGCCTTTGCTTTTACCGAAACCCCGAAAGTCGAGGATAAAAAAATCGTAACCTTTTCCTACAAAATCTTTGGCGAATTTGCCCCAGCCTTTGATACTGCGCGAATTACCTTTCACATAAAACACCACGCCTTTGCTGTTCGGCACCCGGAAATGCAGCGCGTTCACCGTGCCGCCGTCTTCCATTTCAAAATTGACCTCCGTGAACGGGAAAGGATATTTATAAGAAAACCACTTCGGCAGCCGTTCGGGGCGGAAGAAAAACAGGTCTTGCGCGAAGTAAAACACTGCGCACAGCATGGCATAAACGATTCCAAGCCAGGTAAGTATGTCTGCCCAAAGTGGCATGCGGGTCTTCGTTTGCTGCGAAAGTAGGAGGGTTGTGGGGAAGTCGCCAACTCTTTTTTGAAACATTTGCCCTGTTAAATAAATCTAAACCCCCGCCGCTTTCAGTTGCATTCTACCCGTTTCTGCGTTTAAAGCCCGAACCATTCACAACACAACATTTATGATGAAAAAGTCACTCCTGCTCCTGACCGCCCTTTTTTCCTTCCAACTCGCTCAGGCTCAATTGGATGGCCTGATGAAAAAAGCCGAAAAAGTCGTGAAAGGCGGCGGCGACCTCAGCCAGGAAGAAGCCGGCAACGGCCTCAAGGAAGCCCTGAACGCCGGCATCGGCGAAGCGGTGGATTTCCTCTCTGCCAAAGACGGGTATTTCAAAAGCCCGTATAAAATCCTCATTCCCGAAGAAGCGCAAGTCGTTATTTCCAGACTCAAATCGGTGCCGGGCTTCGGCAATCTGGAAGCCGACCTCACCGAGCGCATGAACCGCGCCGCTGAAGACGCCGCCACCAAAGCCAAACCGATTTTCGTTTCGGCGATTAAAAAACTGACTTTCCAGGACGCGCTCAATATCCTCATGGGCAATCAGGACGCCGCTACCCGCTATCTGGAAAAAACGACGTCCGACCAACTCTACGCGGAATTTCTCCCCGTCATCCAGGCATCATTGGACAAAGTGAACGCCCGCGAACTCTGGCGGAATGCCGTGACGGCCTACAACAAACTTCCACTCGTAACGAAAACCAATCCCGAACTGGACGACCACGTGACCAAAAAGGCATTGGTCGGTATGTTCAGCCTCGTCGAGAAAAAAGAAAAAGGCATTCGCACCGACGTAGGCCAGCGCAACAGCGACCTTTTGAAAAAGGTATTTGCCAAACAGGACAAGAAAAAATAAGCAGGAAAACTGTTTTGAAAAATTTGCCGGATGCAAGCGCGATGTTTGCATCCGGTTTTTTATTGGACTTTCTGCGAAAGTGGTTTTTGAGGGAGAAAAGCAGACCGTTTTTTGTCAGGCAAGGCAAATTTTGCAGTCGAAATCGGGCATATTCGGCGAAAAATTTAATGAAGCCTGGCGGAAAAGAGGCGGTTTTATCGCCAATAACCACTCTCGCAGGAAGTCTATTTAAACCCTGTGGAAGCGGCGCTGTTATAGCCGCTAAACAACTCATTCACACGACATGCCCACCACTTGGTACGAAGGTTTGGTAAAGAAATCGGAACCGATAGCGCCGCAGGTAAACAGATTTTTGCTCGAAATTCCCGAAATAAAATCCTTTGATTTTAAAGCAGGGCAGTTCATCACGATGGACCTGCCCATCGGCGACAAACGCCTGCAACGCTGGCGCAGTTACTCCATCGCCAATGCGCCCGATGGCTCCAACGTGCTGGAATTTTGCATCGTCCGCTCCGAAAACGGCAGCGCGACCAAATATCTTTTTGATGAAATAAAACCCGGAACACCGCTGCGGTTCAAAGGCCCGGATGGCGGCTTTGTTTTGCCCGAAACGATTGAAAAAGACCTGGTTTTGATTTGTACGGGCACGGGCGTGGCGCCTTTTCGCAGCATGTTGCTCGACCTGAAAAACAGCGGCAAGGCGCATCGCAACATTCACCTCATTTTCGGGACGCGTGAGGAGGAGGGCATTCTCTACCGCGCTGAATTTGAAGAACTCGCCCGCACCATGCCCGGATTTCGCTACGACGTGGCGCTTTCCCGCCAACCCGACTGGCCGGGCTACAAAGGCTACGTGCATCAAATTTATCTGGAAAAATACGCGACGCCCCGCCCCGATGTGGATTTTTACATCTGCGGCTGGAGCAATATGATTGACGAAGCCGTCGCCAACCTGCTCGTAAAAATTGGTTACGACCGCACGCAGATTCACTACGAACTATACGGTTGATGAAGATTGATAAAAATTTATGAAAGTTGATAAATCGCAGCGTACTCTACGTCATCAACTTTTATCAACCTTATAAACCCTTATCAACCTTTTTTCAGACCTTCGGCGCTGTTTTTTTAAGAAGAAAAACGCCATGTCGAAGCGAAAAACTGTCAAGCCCACGCCTCCCTCCCGGCCCGTTCAGAAAAAAACTGCTCCAGCAGGTTTGCCCGATATTCAGCGTCCAGCACATTATGTCAAAGCGGGCTGGATCGTCGGTATTCTTGCCGCCGCTCTTGGTTTCCTGCTGTATGTCAACACCTTACAGCACAGTTACTGCCTCGACGATTTTTCCAGTATCAAGGAAAACTGGGTCGTAAAGGGCGGTTTGAAAAACCTCAACCTGATTTTTTCCAAAGAATATCGCTACGGCGCATGGAACAGCCCGGGCTCGCTCTATCGCCCGATTCCGCTGACACTTTTTGCCTGGCAATGGCAAGTCGCGCCCGACAATCCGCACTTCGCTCACTTGTTCAATGTGCTGCTCTACGCCCTCACCGGCTGGCTGTTGTGGATGACCTGGCGGCGTATTTTGGTGAATTATCCACCGGCTTTGACGGCTGTGGCTGTGTTGGCATTCATGGCGCATCCGGTGCATACCGAGGTGGTCGCGAACATCAAAAGTGTGGACGAAATCCTGGCGCTGCTGTTTTGCACACTGTCGCTTTTCAGTATTTGGCGGTATTTTGAAAAAGGAAACACCGGTTGGCTGTTTTTTTCGGTCGTTTCCTATGGAATCGCGCTATTTTCCAAAGAAAGCGCCATCACGTTTTTAGCGATTTTCCCGCTGACCATCTGGTTTTTTACCGATAAATCCATTGCTCAAAATTTGCGCATTTCGGCTCTGATGCTGATTCCGGCAGCGGTGTTTCTGCTTGTCCGTCAGAATGTTATCGGTTCGCAACCGGATAAGGAGATTTTTTCCGTACTCGATAATTTTATCGTCGAGGCAGCCAACAGGGGCGAAAAACTGGCTTCCGCTTTTATGATGTGCTGGCGTTATTTGCAGACGCTGATATTTCCCCATCCGCTCGTCAGCGATCTCGGTTACCCACAGATGAAGGCCGTTTCGTTCGCCGACTGGCGGGCGCTTCTCGGTTTTTTCACCTATGTCGGCATGGGCGTGTGGGCTTTGTTCAACCTGAAAAAGAAACATTTTCTCTCGTTTGCCATCCTGTTTTACCTCGTTACATTTTCGTTGTTCAGCAATATTTTGATCGAAATCGGTACCTCCTACGGTGAGCGTTTGCTTTACTTGCCGTCGCTGGGCTTTTCACTCGCCATCGGGTATTTATTTTGTAAAATTTTCAACATCAACGATTTAACTCAAATCTGGAACCCGAATGGCAAAGGCGCTGCGCTTTGGGGCGCGATGGGCATTTTGCTGGCAGCATATTCGGTAAAAACGATTTCCCGCAACCCGGCCTGGTTCGACAGTGGCACCCTTTACGCCGCCGACATCGTACACTCGCCCAATTGCGCGAAACTGAACTATCACCACGCGCTCGAGGTCACCAAAAAAGGCATTGACGAACCAACCGGTACCGTGATTGATTCCGTCCAGGTGATGAAAGGCATCGAGGTTTACTCGAAGGCCATTGAACTTTACCCGAAATACCACGACGCCTACGGCAGTCGCGGGCTGGCTTATTTCCGATTGAAAAAATACGATCAGGCTTTCAATGACTACCAGGAATCGCTGAAATACCGCCCCGGCGACGCGAAGGTTCTGTCGAACATGGGCTTCATTTATTTCCTTCGCAATCAATTGGATAAGGCCGAAGAAGTGTACCGGAAAGCCATCAAATCCGACCCTCGTTTTGTGGATGCGCGACGCAATCTGGGCGCGGTGCTGGCGATGAAAAGAGACTTCCCGGCGGCTATCGAACAGTGGGAAGAGGCCTTGAAATTCGACCCGCAAAACGTGATCTTGCTCAACTACATCGGTTCGGCCTACCGTGATATGGGGCAACCGGAGAAAGGGCAACCGTATCTGGACAAAGCAAAACAACTGGGCGGGAAGTAGAACGAGCGAATCTTGTTTGTCAACAAAATGGCCATGATTTAGAGGCCTTTAAATTTATTTCACCGGATTTACAAGGCGTTTTTGAACCGGGAAAATTCGGCGGCATCAGCGCATCCGGTTTTTTCGGTGTCCATTTTCAACACAAAGAGGTTCGAATGACGCTCTATCTCATCCCTACGCCCATCGCCGAAAATGCGCTGCACACCATCCCGCCTTACGCGCAGGAAATCGCGCGCGGTTTGGAAATTTTCATTGTGGAAAGAGCAAAAACGGCGCGGCATTTCATCAAAAGTCTGAACCCGTCGAGGCCAATTCAGGAGATGATTTTTACGGAATTGCCTGAAAATCAAGATTTTGACGAAGCTGGAAAAACATTTTTGGAGGCGGTAAAAAACGGCAAAGACGTAGGCTTGCTCTCCGAAGCGGGCTGTCCTGGCGTGGCTGACCCGGGCGCGGCGATCGTAAAATTGGCGCACGAAAAAGGGGTAAAAGTGGTGCCGTTGGTGGGGCCATCGTCGCTCTTGCTGGCGCTGATGGCTTCGGGCATGAACGGTCAGCGTTTTGCTTTTCACGGCTACCTCTCGCCCAAACGCCCCGAACTTGCCCGCGACCTTCGCCGCCTCGAATCGCTCGCCCGCCAGCACGACCAGACGCAAATTTTTATCGAAACGCCCTATCGCTCGCAGATGGTGCTGGAGGTCGCGCTCGAAAACCTGGCTGCCGATACGCTTTTTGGCGTGGCGCAGGACTTGACGGGGGCGGGAGAGTTCGTAAAAACCTTGCCCGTGCGGGATTGGAAAAAACTGGCAAAGAAGGAGTTGGAGAAATTACCGGGGGTGTTTTTGGTGTATAGGGGAAAATGAAAACAAATGCTTAGCGCCGTCCGCGATGCCTAAAAAAAGCATACTGCGCCCCGAATGTCATGCGCAAAGTCGGCAGGTATTCCGGGTCGTCGGTGTAAATCTCCGGGTTTTCGCTCCACACCACCGACGGGCGCGCCAGAACGCGGAAAAAATCATTGGCAAAAAGATTGAAACCGATGCCCAACTCGTAATTCCGCGTCGTTTTTTTGAACAACTGCGTGCGTTCGAGACGGTCGTAAGGCTGATAATTGACCTCGGCATTTCTGAAAACGATGCGCTCGGGCGGGCTGTCGCTGAAAAAATCGAAGGCTACACCGGCATGCAAAAAAACGCAATGACAACTGTGAACGCGGTACTGGACGCTGACCGGAACTGACCAATACGCCGGACGAAAAGCGTGCGCGTCGGCGAGGAAATAAGTCACAGGTTTTTCATTTTCAATGCGTTCGATCGTCTGGCCAGTGAAGGTGTAATATTGGTATTCATGAAAAATTTTCCTTGCGAAGCCAACTCTTAGCGCGAAACGACCTATCGGGGCTTCCACCTGAATACCGGGAATGAACCGGGGTTTGAGGCCATCGGTAAACTGGCTCACATCGAAACCCGTCTCGATGCCGACGAGGAGTTTGCCAAAGTTTTTCTGACTTTGAGCAGTGAAAGAAAACAGGCAAAAGGCGGTGAAAACGAGTAGTTTTTTCATAAATCGGGAGGATTTTGATTAGAAGATGAACGTTTTCAAAATGTCGCTGCCTCACAGTTTCTCCAACACAAAATCCGTCAACTTGGTGAACAGGTGGCGCGTCGCATTTTTTCCGTAAATCCCGTGATTGCGGTTGGGGTAGTAGTAAGTCTCGAACTGTTTGTTCGCCTTGATGAGCGCATTTATCATCTCTGTCGTTTGTTGCCAGTGCACGTTGTCGTCGGCCATGCCGTGACAAATCAGGTAATTTCCCCCGCGTAGCCGGTTGGCAAAATTGACGGGCGAATTGTCCTCATAGCCCTTCGCGTTGTCCTTCGTCGTGCGCATAAAACGCTCCGTGTAAGCCGAATCATACCATTTCCAATTCGTCACCGGCGCGACGGCCATCGCCATTTTGAACACGTCGTTGCCTTTCAAAATGCACGACGTGCTGAGGTAGCCGCCAAAACTCCAGCCCCAAATGCCGATGCGTCCCGCGTCTGCCCAGGGGAGTGAACCGAGGTAGCGGGCGGTGGCGATTTGATCTTCGGTCTCGAGTTTGCCAAGTTGAAGTTGGGTCATTTTTCTGAAATCCCGCCCGCGGGCGCCTGTGCCGCGATTATCCACGCTGACAACGACGTAGCCTTTTTGCACTAACAACTGATGCCAGGCGCCGACATAGCCATCGTACTGGTTTTGAACCATTTGCGAATTGGGACCGCCATATATGTCGAACAGAATCGGGTATTTTTTCGTGGAATCCAGTACCGCCGGGCGAAGCATCGAGCCATTCAGTTCAGTGCCGTCGGCAAGTTTGAATTTGAAAAATTCCTTTTTGACAAAACCGTATTCCTCGCGTATCTGCCGAATTCGTGCATTGTCGGTGAAGGTATCGAGCGCCTCGCCTTTCCGGTTGCAAAGTGTCGCTACGGTCGGCGTGTTGGCATCCGACCATTTCAAGGTATAAAAATCGAACGAAGGGCTGAATGACGCCTCGCTGGTTCCTGATTTCGGAGTGAGCAGGCGGGGTTCGCCGCCTGCCAGCGAGCCTTCCCAGACCTGCCGGTCGAGTGGCGTCGGTGTCGCCGTTTGGTAGTAAAATTTGCCGTTTTTCTCGTCGAAGCCGTAGAAACTCGTCACGTCGAAATTGCCGGACGTGAGCGGTCGCACCATTTTACCGTCCATGCCGTGCAGATAGACGTGGTTGAAGCCGCTGTGTTCGCTCGTCCAGATGAATTGCTGGCCGTTTTTCAGAAAAATCAGGTTGTCGTGAATATCCACATAAGCCGGGTCTGTTTCTTGCAAAAGCGGTCGCACGGGAATCCAGTTTTTGTTCTCGTCGGCATCGCGAATGATGCGATTGGTCATGGCCAGCAGCAGTTCCAGCGTGTCTTGGCGGCGATTCAGGCGAGTGATAACGAGTTGGTTGTCAACAGTCCAGTTGATGCGCGGCACATAGTCGTCGGCTTCGAGCGCGTCTATTTGGCCGACCATATTGGCTGCGTCCACGTCGTACAAATGAACGCTGACGACCGAATTTGGCTCGCCGACTTTGGGGTATTTAAACGACGACTGACGCGGGTACATCCCGCCCTCGTACCAGGTGAGCGGGAACTCCGGCACCTCGCGCTCGTCGAAGCGGATGAAAGCGATTTTCGAGCCGTCGGGACTCCATTTTGTCGCCACCATGCCATCGGCGCTCACCGGGCTGAATTCCTCTTCGTACACCCAGTCGGGCAGACCGTTGATGATTTTGTTTTTCTCGCCGTCGCGGGTGATTTGAGTTGTCTTTTTGGTGACTAAATCTTTGTAATACAAATTGTTATTTACAACGAACACCACGTTTGTGCCGTCGGGCGAGAGGGCTGCAAACTGCTGTTTGGCTCCTTCAAAAACGGGCTGTACTTCACCTGTTTTGAGGTCGTACACAAAATAATTGGCCAGCACGGAGTGGCGATAAACGGCTTCGGTTTTGGTGCGGAGAAGCAGTTTCGACTCGTCTCCGCTGAACTCGAACTGGTCAAAACTCGTCGCCTCCGACGGCAGATTGAGCAGCACAAGCGAATCGAAGTCCGGCTTGCGTACGTCGTGGATGTGCAGGCCTTTTTCGTCGGCGTCGGCATAATGTACGCCATCTTTCAGGTAGTGAAAATCAGGGCCTGATTCGGGATAAAATTTAAAATAGAGAAAGCAGTCGTCGAGGGTAATTTCTTTTTGGGAAAAAAGGAGGAAAGAACAAAGGAGAAAGGCGGAAAGGGAAATCGTTTTTTTCATCGGACAGAAAATTATTCGGCAGGGCGAAAGGTAATTCGCCGTGCGGAAAGGTCAGGGGAAATCCGAAAAACGAGCAAAAACGAGCAGCGAACGTCGGCTCAAAACGGCTGTTTATTCCAACACAGAGGCACAGAGCACACGGAGATTTTCTAACCAAATTTCTCTGTGTCTCCGTGTTGAAATAATTTTCAATCGAGATATTTCGCGTAAGTGCTGCGATAGCCCGCCAACCAGGCGAAGGGCGACAGAAGACCAAAAACAATTCGCTGTGCCCACAATTTTGGCTTTGTCAGCCTGAATTCACGAGAAAACCGAGTTATCAGCAAAGCCGATTGCAGGAGCGTGGGCGCGCCGCCTTTGCTTGTTTTGCCGTCGTTTGCCAAGCCCGTCGCCGTTTCAAAAAGATATTCCGTGTCTAATGCAGGTCGCACTTTCCAGTTCACGACCGCCGGTTCTTTGGTGTGATTCCACATGGCGTGGACGGCGTTTTTTGGAATATGGAGCGTGTCGCCTTGTTTTAAAATGCGGACTTCACCGTCCACGTTCGCCGTCATTTCGCCGGATAGAATCACAAAATGCTCCTCCTGTTGCGGGTGATAATGGAGGGGCGGCTTGGGCGAACGAGCGGGATAAGTCGTCTCCATTTCGAGCAATTGCCCGCCCGTGTCCTTGCTTGTTTGGAGGAATTTCGTCTCGATTTTCGTGTTCGAGTTGAAGATTGTTTTGCCTTTGTAAGCCATATTGTTCGGTTTTCGTAAAAACTTAGCCATCAGGGTGCAAGAACACCGAAACAACCGCAAACGCCGATACCACCGAAAATATACAGGTCGTCGCACATCATCTGGCTCAAAACCCTTTACCCTTAAAACGATGAAGGAGGATTTCACGCCGACCTTGAGTGGTTCGGGTGAAAAACGAAAAACAATATCGGTGGTATCGGTGGCTTCGGTTGTTTTCGGTGTTCTACTTATAGCGTGATTAAGTTTTTACCGTTTTTATTTTTACGGTGAAATCAGCGCCGCGTACATTTTACTTCTTCCGAAAACGGAGCCGCGCTCGCCCAATTTTTGCACCGACGAAAATCCTAAGTTTTCAAAAAAAGTCTTCAACGACGCGAAACTCATCGGGTACGGAACCCAATGCCGCACGGGCGCGTCGGTGTCGTACTCGACAATCAAAAATTGCCCGCCGGGTTTCAGATGGCGTGACAACTTTTTGATTAGCAAATTTTTATCCTCCACGTAGTGCAGCGAATTTGCCATCAGGATGCCGTCCAGATTTTGAAATGGAAGTTCGTCGGCGACAAAATCCAGTTGCATAGACCCAATTTCGACACCCGCAGGTTGCAGTTGAAAATTAAAACGAGGCAGAATTTTATCCACGCCCTGCACGCTGCTGCCGGGTGTCAGCAAGTGCGCCAAAGCGAACGTGAAAAGCCCCGAACCGCAACCCAAATCAGCCCAATGCGAGGGGTTTTGTTGAGAAAAATGCTCGTTTCGTAGGAGCGCGATGGCTTCGGATAGTTCCATGACAAAAATGACTTTGGCAGCAAGCCGAAAAATAGACAAGGCCGACATTTTGCAACCGGAAATCATTTTTTCCCGCCAACCGCTACTGCCTACTGCTAACTGAAATTACTTTTCGCCCTCGAAAAAAACGCTCGCATGAAGAACATAAAAGGTCCCGCCATTTTTCTTGCCCAATTTATGGGCGACAAAGCCCCGTTCAACTCGCTCGAATCCATTTGCCGTTGGGCGGCCTCGCTCGGCTACGTCGGCGTGCAAATCCCAACCTGGGACGCGCGCCTCATTGACCTCGAAAAAGCCGCCGAGTCAAAAACTTACTGCGACGACCTCAAAGGCCGCGTCGAAGCCTGCGGGGTGCAAATCACCGAACTCTCCACTCACCTGCAAGGCCAACTCGTGGCCGTGCATCCGGCCTACGACCTCATGTTCGACGCTTTCGCGCCCGCGCACTTGCACGGCAACCCGAAAGCCCGCACCGAGTGGGCCATCCAGACGGTGAAAAATGCCGCCAAAGCCAGCAAAAATTTAGGCTTGAACGCCCATGTCACATTTTCCGGCGCGCTCATCTGGCACACGGTGTACCCCTGGCCGCAGCGTCCTGCCGGTTTGGTGGAGGCTGCGTTCAAAGAATTAGCCGCTCGCTGGAAGCCGATTCTCGACGTGTTCGACGAGTGCGGCGTTGACCTTTGCTACGAAATTCACCCCGGCGAAGACCTGCACGACGGCGTCACGTTCGAGCGATTCCTCGAAGCGACGGGTAATCACCGCCGCTGCCACATTCTCTACGACCCCTCGCATTTTGTGTTGCAACAACTTGATTACCTGCAATATATTGATTTTTATCACGAGCGCATCAAGATGTTTCACGTCAAAGATGCCGAGTTCAACCCGACCGGGAAAAGCGGCGTGTACGGCGGCTATCAAGGCTGGATTGATCGTCCCGGACGCTTCCGTTCGCTCGGCGACGGGCAGGTGGATTTCGCCTCCATTTTCTCCAAACTCGCCCAGTACGACTACGACGGCTGGGCCGTGCTGGAGTGGGAATGTTGCATCAAAGACTCCGAACAAGGCGCTCGCGAAGGCGCGCCTTTCATCGCCGACCACATCATCAAAGTCACCGAACGCGCCTTCGACGACTTCGCCGGCGCTGCGGTGGACGAGGTTTTGTTGAAGAAAATCATTGGGCTGTAAGGCCAACTTTTAGTTGGCAATTTTGATAAAAAACAACCTCCCGGCTCCCATTCGCGTCAAGGCGAGCGAGATGTTTTCACCTTTGTCATTCTGTAAGAGTCTGTTCACGCTACGGTGTGTTCTTGTTCGGTTTGTCATTCCCGAAGGGAATCTGCCCGACACTCATTTTTCGGACGATTCGAGAAAGCCCGGCTTGTGCAGATTCCCTTCGAGAATGACAAAAAAGAATCAGACGCGAATCATCCTTCTCGCGTTCATCATTCATCATTCATCGTTCATCATTCTTTCCGCTCAAACCTCGCTCCGCCTCCACATTTCCCCTGCCGAGCAAGCCGTTTTTTCAGAAAAAATAAAAGATTTTCGGCTCAAACCCATTGAAAACCAAGCGGGTATCGCCGAATTTCAACTGCCCGATTCGGCGGCGCTGGCTCCGCTTTGCCGCGATTTGCTCCAGCATTTTCGCCAAAAATCCCACCTCGCCGTCTCCCTCGATAGCCTGCAAACTGCCACCGCTGCTGCCACTGCCAACCTTCACCTCGGCCCTGAAATGCGTTGGGTTCAACTTCGCCCGGCGAATTCCGAAAACAACGAATGGCTCGATGCAGCCCGTTTTCGAGAAAAACTTTTTTCTGAAAAACCCTTGCGCCACGACGAGTTGTTGCGGCTCGAAGAAGCCATTTTGAAACAAGCCGAAAACAACGGCTACCCCTTTGCTCAAATCTGGCTCGACAGCATCGAGGTTCGCCCCGACGGCGGCATTTCGGCAGTTTTGCAAATCGCGCGTGGGCGATTTTTTGTTTTTAAACAACTGAAAATCAACGGCGACTTAAAACTGCCCGCTGCTTTTTTGCCAAACTATTTGGGTTTAAAACCCGGTGACCCGTACAGCCGCGCACAGGTGTTGCGCATCCGCGACCAAATGCGAACCCTGTTGTTTTTGGAAACAACCGGCAATCCCACCGTAACTTTTGCGGGCAATGGCGAGGCGACGGTCAACTTGTTTTTGCAGAAAAAAAAGGCCAGCCGTTTCGATTTTGTCATCGGTTTGTTGCCTCAGTCCGACGCCAACGACGGCAGGCTTTTGCTCACCGGTTCGCTTAGCGCGGCTTTCCAAAATGCCTTGAATCTCGGTGAGCGTTTCGCTGTAGAATTTGAACGGCTCAAGCCGGAAACACAAAGGCTCGATGTACAAACGAGTGTGCCCTACCTGCTCGGCTCGCCCTTCGGCGCGGAAGGCCGGCTCAATATTTTCCGCCGCGACAGCACTTGGGTGGATGCGCAGGGCGAGGTGGGTGTGTCGTACCTGTTCACTGGCGGCGATTATCTCAAGCTGGTGTGGGAAAATAAAAGTTCGTCGCTGCAAAAAGTGGACACGCTCTCGGTGTTGCAAACGCGGCGTTTGCCGCCCAATCTCGACTATCGCCAAAATGCTTACGGCCTCGAGCTGGGCATGAACCGACTCGATTACCGCTTCAATCCGCGACAGGGCTGGGCGATTCAGGTTCGTTCGCTGGCGGGTTTCAACACGGTGAAAACCAATAGCCAGATTGAGAGTTTGCGCGACCCCGACGACCCGGAGTTCAATTTTGCAAGCTTGTACGACACGGTGACGCAACGCGCCACACGATACCGTTTGGAGGGGAAAACCGAGTTGTTTGTCCCTCTTTTTCAGCGAACTACGTTGAAATTTGCCGTGCGCGGCGGCGGCATTTTTTCGGAAAAACCGGTGTACAACAACGAGCAATATCGCCTCGGCGGCAACAAACTCATGCGCGGTTTCGACGAGGAAAGTCTTTTTGCCACACGCTATGTGGTCACGACGGCAGAACTCCGCCTCCTCATCGGGTTGAACTCGTATCTCGCAGCGTTCGCTGATTATGGGTATTTGGAAAATGTGACGAAAAGTATTCGTGTTTTTCAGCGGCCTTTGGGCTTAGGCGCCGGGCTCACATTCGAGACACAGGCGGGCATTTTCGGTATCAGCCTCGCTGTCGGGAAAAGAGATAAGGCTGAACCTGTGAATTTTCGGGCGTTGAAATTTCATATTGGTTACGTGAGCCTGTTTTGATGGATGGAGAAAGCCTTTGTCAGGAGGCCATTATTTTTGGTTAAATCAGGGTTAAAAGCCCCCTTGAGAAGTAACTTTTAGAGCCCAGCTTTGTCATAGTTTCAGAATTTTAACACCTGAGCTTGGCGCTCCCGGCAATTTAAGCGAACTTTAACGGGTAAAACGATACTACTTTAAAGTAGCTTTAACCAAAAAAAGTGCGCAAGGCTTCTAACTTTGACCCTGTAAATCTTGCGCACCGGAATTCGCGCAAAAAACATTTTCGCACCATGAAAGGAAAAAATAAGTCATTGATTGGGATGTTTCCTGCCCTTGTCGCCTTGGCCCTGAATGTGCCGGCCAATGCCCAGGACGACCTCTATTACGACCCGTCTACCGACAACAGACCCGTGCAGACGACGAAGTATGAGGAAACATACGAAGAGCCCAACAACGTCACCCGCCGCTATGATGGCGATGACGAGTACTACTACGAAGAAGACGATTATGCCTACGAGTATTCTTCTCGTATCCGTCGCTTTCACCGCCCTTCGTCCGGCGTTGATTATTACGATCCGCTTTTCGTAGATCTCTATTACTACGATCCGTTCTTCTTACCGGGCGCCTCGATTTACACTTACGGTTACAATGATTACTGGAGGTGGCGTCGCTGGCAGCGGTGGAATCGCTGGAACGCCTGGAATCCTTACAATCCCTGGAATAGTTATGGTTTCGGCTGGAACAGCTGGGGTGGCTTCTATGGAGGCTTCGGTTATGGCGGCTACAATGCCTGGAATAACCCCTGGGTTTGGAACAACTATTATTACGATCCATACTGGACCTGGAATGGTTGCAATCCCTACTACGGCAACGCTTGGGTGAACAACAATTATTATTACAACAATAATAATAATGGCAATTACAACGGCTATCGTCCGCAGACCTATACAGGGCCACGTCATAGCGGCACTACGGTCAATCCCGGCTATGCTCGTCTTGCCAACGGTACCGGCAGCAATGGCCGTCTGGTCGCTTCCGACAAATCGGCTCCGGTAATCGAAATGACACGCCCGAACGGCCGCGCCAACGTGGAAAAAGCACCGACTGACAAGGCCGTAGATCAGCGCGCTACAAATCCCACCCGACCAACAACCGGCACACGGGATCCCAACGCAACGGATGGCCGCAATCGCGCGGAACAGCAAACCGACAAGGCTCGCCCGACACGGGAAGACCAACCCGGCCGGGATGTAACACCGAGCCGTCGTCCGACGCAAGAGCCGACCGAAACGCGTCCGTCGCGCCAGCCGGCTCAGGAAACACGCCCGTCGCGTCAGCCTTCGCAAGAGACTCGGCCCGCACGTGATACCGAAACTCGGCCTTCGCGCTCTTCGGGCGACAACAGCGAAAGAGCGCGTCCAAGCCGTCCGTCTTCACAAGACCGGCCATCCCGCAATGTCGAATCCAGCCCAAGCCGTAGCGAAAACAGAGGCACCAGAATGGAATCGGGTTCTTCAGGACGTAGCAGCAGCGGTTCGGGCTCATCGGGTGGCAGCCGCAGTGGCGGCAGTTCTGGTGGCAGCCGTAGCGGTGGCGGCGGTGGCAGTCGCGGACGCAACTAAAAGCGTTTTAAAAAATTGCTGAACTCATGTCGAAAATGGGTGGAAATTGGTTCTGACACCTGCTTCCACCCATTTTCTTTGCCCTCTAATTTCAATGGCTTCAACCCTTTTATTTATGAAAAGATATTTTTTGCCGACTCTTTTTTCTCTCCTGTCGGCCTCCGTTTTTTCCCAAACTGTCAGCGACGTTTTGAAATATTCCTATTTGCGCCCCAGTGGCACGGCCCGTTTTATGGGAACCGGTGGCGCCATGGGTGCATTAGGCGCCGATTTTGGCACTTTAAGTACCAACCCCGCCGGTTTGGCCATGTTTCGCACGGACGAGCTTACAGTGACGCCCAGTCTTCGTTTTGCTCATACAGATGCCAGCATTGGCAACGCTCCTGAAGTCGGAGAGGATAAAAGCGCTTTTGGGTTCGACAATCTCGGCATTGTGTTCAACACCACTCCACGTGGCGGTCGCTGGAAAACATTCAATATCGGCATCGGACTCAACCGGATGAATAATTTCAACCAGTCCATCTACTATTTTGGAAATGCCGAAGGAAGTATCATGAATGGGTATTTCAACGAGGCGGAATCGGTGATAAACAACGGTGGTTCGGACGACGATCTCAATCCCTTTGGCTCCCAACTGGCATGGGATGCTAACGCGATTTATTACCAGGATGGCGTTTTGACCTACGATTTTGCCGGTTTTGAAAATGCTACTGTAGATCGCTCACACACGATTAATACTTTCGGCAGCATGAATGAAATGACACTTTCATTTGCCGGAAATTACAATGAACAACTCATGATTGGCGCGACGGTTGGGGTTCCATTTGTCAATTACCGCCTTGAGGGCGAGTATATCGAGAGCGACCCCGGTGGCGATATTGATGGAAATGTGCCTTTTTTCGGACAACTCATTTACACAGATTATTTGCGCACAGAAGGTGTCGGGATCAATTTTAAAATGGGTTTGATTTACAAAATCAATCAGGCTTTGCGCATCGGCGCGGCGTTTCATACTCCTACGGCACTTGGTCTGACGGATAATTACAGCAACACTTTCGCCTACGATTATGGCGACGGCAGCGGCTCTTACACGGGCGACACGTATTTTTCGCCGGATGGCATTTTTGATTACAAACTCCGTACGCCATGGCGTGTGATTGCGAGTGGTGGCGTTGTGATCAGAAAATACGGCTTTATCAGCGCCGACGTGGAATGGGTGGACTACGGCGCGAACCGCTATAATTTTACTTCCAATGTTGCCAGCAACGAAAATCAGGCGCTCGAACGCGAATTGAACACGGACATTCAGCGTACTTACCAGTCGGCCATGAACGTTCGTGTGGGCGGCGAACTGGCGCTCGATCAATTCCGCCTGCGGGCTGGCGTCAACCTGAACGGCAAGCCCGAAGAAGGTGAATCCGGTTTCGACACGGGGTTCTCTTTGGGCGCAGGGGTACATACCGGTTCGTTTTTCATTGACCTGGCTTACCGCCGCTATTCGGGCGAAGGCTTCGTCGCAGCGTATTCCGGCGCCCCGGTCGCGACGACGAATAATGCCGCTAATGACGTAGCATTGACGTTAGGGTTTAAATTTTAAGTCAAAATCTTGTTCTTAATAAAGGAGTGGCCAATCGCTGCTCCTTTATTTTTTGGCATTTTTCTCACCTTTGCGACCCTGAAACCGCTAACCGTACACTGTTCAAATGCCTTTTTTAGAAACACCTATTCCGGGTCTTATCATTTTTGAGCCGCGTATTTTTCCCGATGAGCGAGGCTATTTTTTTGAAAGTTACAACCAACGCACCTGGGAGGAAGCTGGCGTAAAAATGAACTTTGTGCAAGACAATCAGGCGCGCTCGACGCGCGGAGTGTTGCGCGGTCTGCATTACCAGGTCGGTGAAATGACGCAAGCTAAACTCGTGCGTGTGCTGGAAGGCGAAGTGCTGGACGTGGTGGTGGACATCCGGGAGGACTCGCCGACGTACGGCCAGTGGTACGGCGTTCGCCTGAGCGCGGAAAACAAACGCCAGCTGCTGGTGCCGCGCGGATTCGCGCACGGGTACATCGTGCTGAGCGAGACAGCGGAGTTTTTTTACAAATGCGATAATTTTTACTCGAAAGCGCACGAGGGAGGCATCCGGTACGACGACCCCGCGCTGGCGATTGACTGGGAATTCGATCTGGCGAAAGTGCTGGTGGCGGAAAAGGATTTGGCGCTGCCGTTTTTTGGGGAACACCGGCGGTAGTTTTTACTCCTCTTTTGCCGGGTGTTGCACCTGCTCCCACTTCACACCGATGATTTCTTCGAGGCTGATTTTTGCCAGAAGAACGTCTGTCTCGGCCTTTAAGCGCGCTTCCTGCGCCGCGTAGTAGGCGGCAGACGCTGTCGTGTATTCCTCGAACGTTTTTTCGTCAGTTTTGTACAACTGCTGGATAACGAGGTAGTTGGCATTGGCTTCCTGCTCGGCAAGGGTGCGGGTTTTATAAATTTCTTTAGCCAGTTTAAAAAGGGCGTAGCGTTGCAAAGTCTCGGCGCGGATTTCGAGTTTGCGCTGATTTACTTTGTGTTCGGCGATTTTGATGTCTCGTTTCGCCACGTTATTTTTATTTTTTTGGCTGGCGACATTGAAGAGATTGACCCCGACGCCGAAGTTGTAGCGCGGGAAAAAAACGTTGCCGTTGTCGTCGGCGCCTTGCAGGTTGCCTTCGTTGAGGTTGAAAGTGCCTTGCACGTCGCGCATCCATTCTTTGCGGGTATTTTTGGCTTCGTCCCGGGCGTTTTTCACCTCCTCCTGAGCGATAGCGCTTTCGGGTTGATTGAGCCAGGCAAGTTGCACGAGGTATTCAGTGAAATCGCGGGCTTTCGTTTCGACCGGGATGACGACGGCGTCGAAATCGGTTTGTTGAGCATTCAAAAGGCCATTCAGGCCGAGCAGAACGCTAAGGGTCAGGGTGTGTTTTCTAAACATGGTATGATTCGATTTCAGATTGATAATTGCGGATTTAAGATTAAAAGCCGTCGCTTTCTCACTCCTCACCTCTCACTTCCTGATAGGCCGGGTCAAAATTTTTCACCGTCACCAGCAAGGCGAGAAAAACGTTGTAAATCACGTTCATCGGCAGTTGCAAAATCGCCTCCTGCACATAGCAGGCCACCGCAAGCATGAAAGTCCAGGTCGTGAGGCCGGCGTAAATCGCCTTGATGAGCGGATCGCGGCAACGGATAAAATAGTAAAGCCCCGTCCGCAACACGAAATAATGAAACAACGTGTACAAAATCAGGCCAATCCAGCCCAATTCGACACCCATGCGCACAAAACTGGAGTCGTGGGGGAATTTGGACAATTCCGAATCGGGATTGAAACGCTTGCCCCACACCCCACAACTGCCTAACCCGCCGCCAATCGGATGGCTTTGAATATAAGGCTGAATTTTTTTCTGATTCTCCAAACGCAGATTCATCGAGTCGTCCTGGCTTGGTTTGAAAGCCGACTGGATACGAAAAATGACGCCGCTACTCGTGGATTTCAGCACAAAACCGGCTCCTAACACTGCCAGAATCCCGCCGACGAGCAGCACTTTCCGGTTCAAAATCAAACCCGCGTAAAAAACAGCCCCGACCGGCACCAGCGCGAAAGCCGTGCGTGTGCCCGTGTAAGCCATCGCCCACAAGGCGCACAAAAGCATGGTTATCAATGCAAATTTGTAGCCTCGCTTTGTCGGCCCGATGATGAGCGCCAGGCAAAAAATGGCAAAACATGCCATCAAAATCCCGAACGTCGTGGGGTCGTAGCAAAACGACGGGATACGCATCATGTTCCACTGGTAGTAAAGTTGAAAACGCTCCGGGTCGGCCATCACCCACGCCGTTTCGGCCTCGCTGAATCCCAAAAATTGTTGTTTCAAACCGTACAATGCCGCCGCAAAACACATCACAATGATGAGTTTTAAAATGGCAAAAATGGCTTTTCGATTGCGCCTGAAAGCGTAGGCCCCAATGAAAAACACTACCTGCTGAATCGCCACGCTGCGCACCGTGTAAAGCCAGGCCAATTTCGACTCGGCGTAAGGGTTTAGCACCTGCATCACGTTGTAATACAGCCAGATAAGAATCATGTAACTGAGCGGATACTTCGCGAACGACCAGTCGCGCTCCTTAATTTGCCTCAATAAAATGCCTACTGCTCCTATCAAAATCAGCAAATCGAGTAAAGTCCCGATGGGCACGCTCATGAACTTCAAAGCAAACGGCACCATGAACGCCGTGAACAACATCATGCCTATGGCGAAAGCCACATTGAACAAACACAGCACGATCAGCGGTGCACCCACCAGCATCACGTACAAAACAAAACTCGTGCGGATACTCAGCGACGACATCACCCACGCCACCGCCAGCGACGTCAGCAACAACAGCGCCACACCCAGCGGATTGTTGAGTTTTTGAACCCACAACCGACGTTCGAGCCAGGTCTTCGCCCGTCCCAGCGCCGAACTGTGGCGAAGAAAAAGGTCTCCGTGATTGAATCGTCGTATCATTTTACAAAACGCTCGCGATTAGATAAAAAGCACTTTCAAAAATATCGCCAGCAACGTCAGGATGATGAAGGCGTGCATCATCATTTCGATAAAACGCTGGTAGCGTGTGAGTTCTATTTTAGGTTCTTTCATTCGTCAGTGAGTGATCGGGTGAATGAGTGATGTCTGGGCATGCCTTTCCACAATTTCCCGAAGTTGCCTTATCCGCGCCTCCCAGGTATTCTCGCTCGCTATTTCGGTGCGGCGATTTGCAAGTTCAGCGTTGTTTTCAAAAATTGCTTTGTCAATCAAATGGAGAAACGCCTCGTGATTTTCCGCCAAATAAATCGAGTCTGCGAAACTGCGAATATCGTCCGAAAAACTCGTTGCGACAACAGGTTTTCCAGCAGCTAAATATTCGTTGATTTTCAAGGGGTAAATACTCTCCGTCAGGGTGTTGCACAAAAAAGGAATCAGCGTCACGTCCATGTGTTGGAGCAAAGGCGGCAACTCTTCGAGCCGTCGGCTCCCGGTAAAAACGACGTTTGGCAACTTGTCCAGCCCAATCTCGCCCGGCTCCCGGCTGTTCAGCGGACCGACGAGCAAAAGCGTTTTGTCGGGATGCGCCAGCGCGATTTTTTTCAGCAAAACGTAGTCAATCCGCAGTTCGTCCAGATTGCCGATAAAGCCGATGACTTTGCCCGTGCGGCCTTCCAGTTCAGCCGGACGCGGGTATTTCTCCGAAATTACTTTTTGAAAAACGGCGACATCGGCGGCGTTGAAAAAAGTGACGACACGGTCGGAAAATGGCTGTTTCAACTTTTTCAAATTCCTGCTCGTCACCAGCGTCACATCAGCGTTTCGGATGGCTTCATTTTCCAAATCCAGGCCGTGTTTGGCTGTGTAGGGATTTTGAGAAATGTCGTCGATGCAGTGATAAATACTCATTCGCGCGCCCATTTCTTTGGGCAAAAAACCGGCAAAAAATGGATCGTAACAGTTGATATACAAAAAGTTATGTACGCTGTGGTCGCGCAGCGTTTTCCGAATAGCGCGCAGGATGATGCCGTTATTCAGCTGTTGGAAAAAGTCGTAAATGCGGCCTTTCGGGAGCCAGTTGATGGGCAAAGTGAGCGGCGGCTGCACTGCCACGAAGTTTTTCGGAATCGTTTTCAACTCTTCGTAGCGTGGTTTCCCTGCGAGTAGCCGGGGCAATCGCGCAAGGAGCATTTTGTCGCCGCGCAGTAGCCCGGTCACGAGGTCTTTCAGCGAATACGGGTGATTCACGTAAAAGACGCGCCGCGTTTTCGCCAGCTCCTTCGCCATCGAGAGCGAAATGGACGAATACGGGTTGTCCGTGCGGAAGAGGGTGAAAAAAACGATGTCGAAATTCGTGTTCATGTGTACGCTACGCTTTGCGTTCCTGGCGTCTTTGCGTGACATAATTATCGCACGCAAAGACGCAAAGGCCGCAAAGTTTATAGGTTGTTGACGATTCTTTGGATTCCGTCCTTGATAAGCGGAACATTGAAATTTATGAGCAAACCAAGTTTTATTTGTGTCAATTTCAAGTAGTTAAGCGTGATTTTGGGGAAGAGCGGCGTGATTGCTTCGACGGATTTTAATTCCACTAAAACTTTTTTTTCGACAATCAAATCGGCTCTAAAGCCAACGTCCATTTTTATTTCTTTCCAAATCACCGGGATTGGTTTTTGCCTTTCAACGAACAGCCCTGCCTGCGCCAGTTCGTAGTTCAGAATTTCCTCATAAACAGATTCCAACAAGCCGGGGCCAAGTTCGCTATGAATGTAAAAGGCCTTGTTGACGATGATTTTGGCAATTTCATTTTCTGTCATGGCGGGGGGTGTTTTATTTGAAAAAAATTATGTCACGCAAAGACGCGAAGGCCGCAAAGAGGAATCTACGCTTGGCGTTCTCTGCGTCTTTGCGTGACAAATTTACGCTCTGACAGACATCTTCTTCCGTACAATTTTCCAGCCCATCCCGTACACTTCCGGCACATATCGAAATGCTCTCAACGCATTGATTTTAAAATATTTGAACAAATAAATCTGCATCAACACGAAACTCACGGCGTACCCTAAAAGGGTTGCAAACGCCGCGCCAAAAAGCCCGAATTCGGCCACAAACCAGTAACTCAAACCGAGGTTGAGCAAAGCGGTAAAAAGGGTGAACAGAAAGTTAGTCGCCGGTCGTCCGGTCGAGTCCAGCACGGTACCGAATTGCACCGCGAATGGCAGAAATATTCCGAAAAATGCCGTCAGCCGCAGCACGTCCGCCGACGCCATGTACTGCTCGCCGGCAAACAGCCAGATAATCGGTTCGGCGAACAGTAAAACCAAGATCAGAAAAGGCAAAATGATGGCGAGGATGGCTGCGACACTGCGTTCGTAAAGATTTTTGACGCCCTCGGCGCCTTCGCGCGCCATGCGTTCGGCGCTGTGCGGAAACACGACGGCGGCAATGCTGAATGAGGGCATTTCTACGAGTTGGGTCACTTTCCCTGCCGCGTCATACACTGCAAAAGCCGCAGGGCCGAGCAGTTGGCTGAGCGTAAGTTTGTCAATGTTTTTGTAAAACATGGTGCTGAGATTTGTCCCCAACACGTATTTTCCAAAGGAAAAAAGTTTTACAACCCATTGAAAATCAATTTTTTTACTAAAAATTAAAAATGGGCGGGCAAACTGCCAAACGACAGCACCTCCCAGGGTCACGCCAACCACTATAGCCCAAGCCAGCTGCGAAAGCTCTATTGGACGGTTCGTCAGCCAGCAAAACAAAACCCAGGCGAATGGCAGTCCGCGAAAACACATTGTTCCCCAAAATATGCCCTTGAACCCGGAGTTGGCCTGCTGCACATAAGAGCCGTGGGCATAGAATGCCATCACAAAATTGATGAGAAAAAAAACGGGGAACAGGGCTGCTATTTGCGGCACCTGGTATTGCTGCGCCACCCAGCCGGTGCCGAGCCAGAGCAGCAAATTTGAAAAAATCGAAAAGGAAAAATTGAGCAAAAACGAAGCCGTCGAAATGGCTGCGTAAGCCTCGCGGTCGTGCCGGTGAATGGCGAGTTGGCGCAGCAAGGCGTTCTGAATCAGGCCGCTACGCCCCATTTCTACAAAGTAAGTGATGATGATAAAAATGCCCCAGGCGGCAAAATCTTCTTTTGTCAGATGCCGCAACAGGAGTACGGTAGTGCCCAGTGAAAACACCAACGCGGTGCCTTTTTCGAGCAGGGAAAAGAAGCCGGCGCGCAGCCATTGATTAGACTTTGGATGTTGGATATTGGACATTTGACCTCGATGCTGATGTTTGAAATAAACTGCCTGACTTTGTACAACATTGATTTTTCAGAAATCCAATGTCCAAAGTCCAGCATCCGAAGTCTTAGTTCAGATTCCGCGCATCTACCTCCGTCAGCACTGCCCCGGCAAATTTGCCACCCATGTTCTGGAGATACTGAAGCGAGTCTTTGTCGGCAGGTTTGATGACAGAGCGAGCGTTGAAAACGGCAATTATTTTGTCCACAAAAGGCTCGAGTTCCTGCGCGTCGGAGTATTCGTTGAGGGAGGCCGATTCGAGGAAAATATAGTCGTAGTGCTCGCGCAGGTCGGCGAGGAATTGGCGGAACTGGTTGGGCTCGAGCACTTCGGAGGGCGATTTTTGCAGGCCATGATTGCCGATGATATCCACTTTTTGCTTCTTGGCTGCACCGCCGAGCGGGGTTTTCAGTTGAAACACTTTGGTCAGGTTGTTTTCCCGAATGATTTTGTTCAAAACAGCGCTGCTGCTCGTGGGGCGGTCGGTATAATCTTCGGGCAGCGGGGTTTTAAAATTCGTATCGAGCATGAGCACGCGGTTGTGGTTGGCAGCCAGCGAATGCGCCAGCGCGTGCATGGTGAAGGTTTTGCCTTCGCGGCTTTTTAGACTGACAACGAGGAAGATATGGTCGTCTTCATTTTGCAAAAGCACCGTCCGGATTTTGCGCAGGCTTTCGCGGAAAAGGGTGTATTTCGGCATTTCGCCATTGGTGGAAAATACCTGGCCGAGGTTCAGGCCTTGCAAGGGTACGGTGCTGACGGCGCCGAGCAAGGGTAAATTGCCGGTGTAGCGTTTGAACAGATCGGGCGATTGCAGGCTGCCATCCATATAAGCCAGCAGGAAAATCGCGATGGTCGCCAGTGTACCGGCCACGACAGCGGCAAAAAGGCTCAGCAACATCTGGCGGTTGGGTTCGGGCCATTCGGGGAGCTGGGCATTTTCGACGATGGAGAGCGGGCTTTCTTGTTTGGAGAGATCGAGTTTGGCGTCAATCAGTTGACTGTTCACCTTTTCAAATTCGTCCGTCGCACGTTCTTCCGCACCTGTCAAGGCAGTCGAATATTCGTCGTCGCCAACAATGGTGCTGAGGCGATTGCGCAGGCTTGCAATTTTGCCCGACGTTTGTGCCACCGTTTTTTCCGCTTCTATGCGGGCGAGGTCGGCGTTGACGCGCTCCTTATAGAGGTCTTCGCGAGTGCGCTTTTCTTCGTCTTTTTCTTTTTGTTTGCCAATACTACGCGCCGATTTCTGGATGGATTCCTGGAGTTGTTGTTTGGCTTCGGCAAGTTCTTCTTCTATTTCGGGGTCTTTTCCGCCGGCGGCGATGCTTTTTTGGGTGAGTTCTTTCACGCGTGTCATCTGCTCCTCCGTGTCGGATTTTTCGATGATGCGCGCCTGTGTTTCGCCGGCATCGCGGGTGCTGCGGCGGTTCAGATAATCGTCAATTTTTCGCACGGAGGCTTCCGAGGCGTCGCGTTTGGAAGTGGCCAGCTCGCGGTCGCGCTCGAAGCCGGAAATCTGAGTGATCAAATCCTCGCTTTGTTTGCCGATAGCCGGCAGGCTCCGGGTGCGCAGGTATGCATATTTTAAATCGCTGATGGAGTCCATCACAAACTTCTTCTTGGCGGCCTCTTCCGATAGAAATTCTACCTTTTTCCGCTTTTCGCGCACCGACAAGTTTTGATAATAAACCATGAACCGTTTGGCGTATTCGTTGGTCATGTATTGCGAAAGTGCGGGATTTTCGGTCGTAATTTCGATCGTGAGGTAATCGGTGGCTGAGCGGCGTTTTACTGCGAGGCTGCGCAGAATGGCGTCGTTGTCGTAGCCGTAGGCGCGGGCAATTTTATCGAGTAAATAATCGAATTGCTGACTGAACGATGGGTCGTTGATGCTGTCGAGGTTAATTTTTGCTAATTCTGCTACCAGCGTCTGGCGTTCGGTTTCGGTAAAATCGGAGAGATTTTTATCAGCCTGACGAAAAGGGGGTTCGGTCCCGCTGTTTTCGGCAGCGAGGTCGTGTTTGAGCATTTGTAGCGTGAGTAATTTCACGCTGGAACGCGAACGAATAAACTCGATGAGGTTGGAAAAAGCATTTTCTACCTGGTATTGCTGCACGAAGGCGTCGTCGTCGTTGGAATTGAGCCCCTTGTAGTTGACGATGCCGGTGGACATAATGACCGTCGCCCGGTATCGTTCGGGTTTGCGACCGATAAAAAGGAAAGTAGCGACTGCCGCTGCGAGCATTGCAATCAAGATAAGCCATTTGTGGCGCGCCAGTATGCGAAGAAGGTAGCCTACATCCATGGGTGGTGTCAGTTTTTGGTGAAAATACGATTAAATGGCGGGAAACGACTCGAAAGCGGCGGTGTTATTACAGGCAAAGGTAATGCCAAATGGCAGCCCGCATCGGATTTGCAGGAAAGAGTCGGGAAGAATTTTGACCCCTCATTCTTGTCCGAAAAACCGCTCCTGTCACAAGTTTGTAGAAAAAATCCTGCCATCCGACACAAACGGCCCATTTTTACGTTTCACTCTCACCGCCGCGCAAGTTATTATTTTCTAAAACAACTCGCTGCGACAATCGCGACAACCTGCAACTGATTATCTTTGTTTATTAAAAATCACTTCTGTAACGATGTTTAAAGTAAACAGCCCCTTCGGCAAATTTGACTTTGATAAATTTCTCCTGGACATGAAACTGAAAACGTCCGTCGTATTTTTCTCTTTCCTTGGCGTCGCGGGTATCGCGTTTTTCGTCAGTCAGTTCAATCCATTCCGTGCTCCCGCCACCAGCCCCGAAAAAGAGGCGGCTCTCATGCAGGCTATTCTGCAAGGGCTCAAACAATTGCATTTTCAGCCCAAAGAGGTGGATGACAAATTTTCAAAACAAGTGTACGACCTCTACCTCAAAGATGTGGACAGCGGCAAACGCTTTTTCAATAAATCCGATATCGCCCAACTCGATGACTTCGAGATGAAACTGGACGACGAAGCCAATGCCGGCACCTTCCAGTTCTTTGACCTCTCCGTCGCCCTCATGGACAAAGCGACTGAAAAAACGCAGGCGTGGTACCGCGATATTCTGGCCCAACCGCTGGATTTTTCCAAAAATGACATACTCGAAGGCGATGGCAAAAAACTCGACTGGGCAAAAGACGATGCCGAACTGCGCGTCCGTTGGGAAAAACAAATGAAGTACGAAGTGCTCTCCCGCATCACCGACGAACTCGAAAAACAGGAAAAACCCGACTTCAAAGGCGAGAAAAAAACTTTCGCCCAAATCGAAGAAGAACAGCGCAAAAAAGTGCTCGATACCTACGACAAGTGGTTCAAACGCCTGCAAAAAACCGACCGCGCCCGTCGTTTGGAAATTTACCTGAACGCTATGACCAACGTGTTCGACCCGCACACGGGCTATTTTTCTCCAAAAGAAAGAGAAAATTTCGACATTCAAATGTCGGGCAAACTCGAAGGCATCGGCGCGCGCCTGCAAAGCGACGGCGAAAAAACGTCCGTCACCGAAATCGTACCCGGCGGCCCGGCCTGGAAACAAGGCGTTCTCCAACCCAAAGACGTGATTCTCAAAGTCTCGCAAGGCGAAACTGATGCCGAATCCGTAGACGTGATGGGCTGGGGCATTGACGATGTGGTCGGCAAAATTCGCGGCCCGAAAGGCACCAAAGTAACCCTCACTATCCAAAAACCCGACGGCGCAGAAAAGGTCATCACCATCACCCGCGACGTCGTCATCATGGAAGAAGGTTTCGCCAAGTCGCTCATTCTCAGCGCCAACGACGCACAGGATAAAATCGGCTACATCTACCTGCCGAAATTCTACGCCGACTTCACGCCGCAAGGACTCACCTCCTGCGCTGCCGACGTGGCCAAAGAAATTGAAAAATTGAAAAAAGAGAACGTGAAAGGTCTTATCCTCGATTTGCGTGATAACGGCGGCGGCTCGCTCCGCGATGTGGTGCAAATGAGCGGTCTCTTTATCGAAGAAGGTCCCATCGTGCAAGTGAAAAACCGCACCCGCAAGCCTGAAATCATGACCGACAACGACCCGCGCGTGCAGTGGGGTGGGCCATTCATCGTCATGGTCAACGGCTTCAGCGCTTCGGCTTCCGAAATTCTCGCTGCCGCCATGCAGGACTACAAACGCGCCGTGATTGTCGGCTCGGCCAGCACTTATGGCAAAGGCACGGTGCAGCGTTTCCTCGATCTCGATAATTCTACCGGCGACGAATCGGTGAAGCCATTGGGCGATATCAAACTGACCATTCAGAAATTCTATCGCATCACCGGCAAAACCACCCAACTCGACGGCGTAAGACCCGACATCGTGTTGCCCGATTTTTACAATTATGTTGACCTCGGCGAACGCGAAAATGACTATCCGCTCGAATCCACTACCATTGACCCGGTACCTTTCAGCCAAAATGCCTACGTCGTCACGGGCCTCGATAAACTCAAAACAGCCAGCGAAACGCGCGTGAAAGCGGATGCCACCTTCAAAAAAGTGGACGAAAACGCAACTCGCCTGCGCAAACTGCAAGACCAAACGCAGTATCCGCTTCAAGCCGACAAATTCCGCCAGTGGCACAAACGCCAGGAAGAAGAAGCCGACCAGTACGACAACCTGTTCAAACCCATCGAAGGCTTCAACCTCGCCAACCTGTCTGCCGACTTGTCGCAAATTCAAAGCGACACCTCGCGTCAGGCGCGTAACGACAGCTGGTTGAAAGACAAGAAAAAAGACATCCAACTCTACGAAGCATACCGCATTATGCAGGACATGATTCGCCTCGATGCGCTGGCCGGCAAAAACTGACAACCGCTTTTTTTGAAATAAAAATCGCCCCGCTCCGAGTCTTCGGAACGGGGCGATTCATTTTCGAGGCAGCGAAATTTTGAAAAAAAACTCACTCCACTTTCACCACGCTGCGCTCCAAAATTTCCTCGTAATAAGCCTCATAATGCGGCAGGATGTTTTCGATGTCGAAACGTTTGGCTTGCGCCAGCGCGTTGGCGCGGAATTTTTGCAACATATCCTCGTCGTTCAGAAGTTGGATGGCATAGCTCGCCATCTCGTCCACATTGCCGGGGTAACTGAGAAAACCCGTGACCCCGTGAATATTCACCTCGGGCAGGCCGCCGCTGTTCGAAGAAATGACCGGCACCTCACAAGCCATCGCCTCCAGTGCCGCCAGACCGAAACTTTCGTTTTCCGAAGGAATAAAAAACAGGTCGCAAATGGCGAGCAATTCTTCCACCGCGTCCTGCTTGCCCAGAAAACGAACTTCCCTCGAGAGCCCCAGATCGCGTGCGAGGCGTTCCACGTTCTGACGTTCCGGGCCGTCGCCGATCATCAGCAGCTTCGATGGCACTTTTTCGTGCACTTGTTTGAAAATCAAAATGACATCCTCCACCCGTTTCACCTTGCGGAAATTGGACGTGTGCGCCAGAATGCGCTCGCCTTCGGGAGCGATTATTTTTTTAAAATGCTCCTTGTTAGTTTTTCTAAATCGTTCAAAATCAATAAAATTGTAAATGACCTCGATGTCGCGTTGAATGTCGAACAACCGCAACGTGTCGTCTTTCAGGTTTTGGGAAACCGCCGTGACGCCGTCGCTTTTGTTAATGCTGAACTCGACGACGGGCGCGAACGCGCGGTTGTTGCCCACGAGCGTGATGTCCGTACCGTGCAAAGTCGTCACCACCGGCAAATAGCGGCCCTGCGTGAGCAGGATTTTTTTCGCCATGTAAGCCACCGCCGCGTGGGGGATGGCGTAGTGTACGTGCAAGAGATCGAGGTTAGAGTATTGCACCACGTCCACGATTTTGGAAGCGAGCGCCGTGTCGTAGGGCGGGTATTCGAAAAGCGGATAATCCTCGCTGTCCACCTCGTGGTAGAACACGTTGGCGTCGAAATGCGCCAACCGCACCGGGCGGCGGTAAGTGATGAAGTGGATTTCGTGGCCTTTGCGGGCGAGACCGAGGCCCAGTTCGGTCGCGACTACGCCGGAGCCGCCGTAAGTAGGGTAGCAGACGATGCCTATCTTCATTGCTGTTTAGTTGTTCTCTTTTACCAAACAAACGCTTTTCCCGCTTTGTTGCCGATTATCCGCCAAACGGCCGAAAGCAAGTCCCGAACGACTGTTTCCCGTTCAGTTTTTCAACACCAAATTGTCAATCAGCCGCACTTCACCCGCGAAGGCAGCCACGCAAGCGACAATGAAATCGCTGCCGTCCCAACCTTTCACCGGCAACAAGGAAACGCCGTCCACAATGTCAAAATATTCGGGTCGCAAACCCGCGTCGGCGAGTTTTTGCATCGCTTCGGCCTGAATTTCGGCAGCAGGCTGGCCCTTTTCCAGGGCCGTTTTTGCCCACGACAAAGTTTGAAAAATGACCGGCGCGACGGCGCGCATTTCGGGTGTGAGGCGCATATTGCGGCTGCTCATGGCGAGGCCGTCAGATTCTCTCACGGTGGGGCACATCACGAGTTCGACAGGCAGATCGAGTTGGCGAATCATGTCGCGCACGATGCTCAGTTGCTGAAAATCTTTTTGCCCCATGTAGAGGCGCTGCGGCTGCACGATGTCGAGCAGGCGATGCACTACGGTGGCCATGCCCTTGAAATGGCCGGGGCGGAATTCGCCTTCCATCACTTTGTCCAACTGCCTGAAATCCAGGTCAATCGTCACATCGAGGCCGGGCGGATACACCTCTTCCACCGCCGGCATGAACAGCGCGTCGCAGTCGGCGCTGATGAGCAGGGTCGTGTCTTTTTCCGGCAGACGCGGGTATTTTTCCAAATCCTTCGGGTCGTTGAACTGGGTGGGATTGACGAAAATGCTGGCGACAGCAAGACAGCCGTCGCGTTTGGCGAGGCGGATGAGTTCGAGGTGGCCGTCGTGCAGGGCGCCCATCGTGGGGGCGAAGCCGACCTTTTGGCCTTTGGCGCGTTGGGCATCGAGCCACGCTTGCAGGTCGGCGACTTTTTTGAAAATGAACATTGAAGCAGGAGTTGGTTTTGCGGGGGCAAATGTAGCGTGGCATACATCTTTTTTGTCATTCCCGAAGGGAATCTACCCAAGCGGGATTTTTCGCCGAGATTTTTTGTCATCCTTGTAAGGATCTGTCCGCTCGCAGTGCGCCTGCGTAGAGTGGACGGATTCCGACAGAATGACAACAAGTGTCACTTCTTGCTCCCCCTCACTCCAGCCCCGAAAACCACGACTCCACCCGCGCGACGTAGGGATGCTGCGGCCCCAATTTCTCTATAAAAATACGCCGTGCCGACTCCAGCAGCGGCTTCGCTTCCGCTTTTTGACCGGTTTCAATCATGACAGTCGCCAGGTTGTATTGGCATCTGGCGACATTCGGATGGTCTTTTCCGAAGTTTTTCTCATCCGATGCCAACGCTTTTTCAAGCAGTTTTTTCGCCCCTTCGTAATCCCCAAGGTCTTTAAGCACCAGGGCCAAATTGGAATACCTCCGAGCGGTGGTGGGATGCTCCTGTCCGAAGTTTTTCTCATCAGAAGCCAGTGCTTTTTGCAGCAAATTTTTCGCTCCTTCGTAATCGCCGAGGGCTTGAAGCACCCCTGCCAAATTGGAATAACTCACGGCGGTGTTGGGATGCTCTTCTCCGAAGTTTTTCTCTGCGGATGCCAGCGCGGCTTCGAGCAATTTTTTCGCTCCTTCGTAATCTCCAAGAGATTGAAGCACTGTGGCCAAATTGGAATAACTCCGAGCGGTGGAAGGATGCTCTTGTCCGAAATTTTTTTCATCGGAAGCCAGCGCTTTTTCGAGCAATTTTTTCGCCCCTTCGTAATCGCCGAGGTCTTGAAGCACCAAAGCCAAATTGGAATACCTCACGGCGGTGTTGGGATGCTCTTGTCCGAAGTTTTTCTCTGCGGATGCCAGCGCGGCTTCGAGCAAATCCCGCGCTTTTTCGTATTGGCCTAAATTTCTGTAAACGTTCGCAAGGTTCGATTGGCGAACGGCGACGTTTGGGTGCTCATTTCCAAAATTTTTCAAATCAATTTCCAATGCCTTTTCCATGAGTCGGGCGGCGCGGGCATAATTGCCGAGATGTTCTTCAAAGGTGCCAATGCGGTCGAGTATCAGTGAATAAGCGTCGGGGGCGGTGTTTTCATAATCAAGAGTGAGAGCGGCTTTTAGCCATTCGTTGGCAGCGTCGAGGCCCATTTGGTAGAGGCCGGCTGTTTGGCAGAGTTCGAGGAGTTGGCTGTAAAGCCTGTCAAGGAGTTTGGCATTTTCGGGGTTGATTTCGACGTTGGAGAGGCGTTTTTTCAGGCTTTGGATTTCTTCGAGGCGTTCCTGCTGCTCGCCGCCGCCGAGTGTAGAAGTGCGCGAAGGTTCTTGAAAAGCAGGCTGCCGGTCGGCTTTTGCGACTTCAGGGGCTGCCAGTTCAGCGAAGAAAGTGAGTACCGACCACCAATCGGGCAGGCGCTGGATACATTTTTTCACATGGTCGTTGCCGGGCGGGAGAAAACATACGACGCATAAAGGGAGTTGTGCAATTTTCCCTCGCCGTTGGTTAAAGGCGACGTAGAGGTTGGGGTCGTCGAGCAGGTTTTCGAAGTCTTCGATGAAGACAAAGCCTTTGTGCAAATGATAAATTTGTTCGGTGAGAGCGTCGTAATTGTGGTCTTTTACACGGAGCGAGAGGGCCGAACGTTCGGGAAATTGTTGCCGAAGGTAATTTTCAACCTGTTTTATCAAAGAGAAGTGATGCCATTGCGCGACGACAAAGTGAAAAGTGTCGCCTTCCACTGCGTGAGCCAGCAGTTCAAGCTCTTCATGCAGCGGCTTCAATGTGTTGTCGGTAGGCATCAGAAAGTTCGAGAATAGGATTGGGGCGTTTGTAATTGCCGTCGTTGTATTCCATAAGGAGAATGCGCTCAAGCAACTCCTGCACGACTTCATCGAAGGGGGTGTTTTTGTTCGCTTTGTTGTTGCTCACCACTTCTCCGATTTTTTCCCACCAATCTGGCTCGACGTATTGAGCAGTTTGATTGGCAAGGCGAGTAAGCGCTTTTTCGAGGGCATTTTTGTCAATTTTGCCTTTAGTGCGGTCAGCGAACACGTTGGTCATTTTTAGGATTTTCAGCAGTTCGCGTGGGCTCCCGCCGCCATAGCAAATGACTTCTTCGACTAAAGATTCGCTTTCGAAGAGGCTTTTGTCAATGCGTTTATAGACGAACTCTTTGAATCTTTCAACGGCTTCGGGGCGTTTTTGGCCGTTTTTTTCTACGATTTTGACAAAGGGGAAAGACTCGACGAAGAAGTATTGCTGCAGGATTTGCCGTTCTTTCATCAGTTCGATGGGCAGGGTGAAAAGCGTGTAAGCTTCGATTTGTCGAATGCGGTTGGTTTCTTCCAGAATGATTTTTCTCCTCGTATCAGAGGTCATAGTTTTCTCGAGGCCATCTACGATGAAAAGGATTTCCTTACCGAGATTCTTTTTGCGAATGGCGAGATTTGCTTCCTCCACGTAGCGATTGAATTGACTGGCAAAATCATCAAATCGGTTTTTCAGCGTTGTTCGCACAGAAGTGGCGCGTTCGTGACTGCCTTTCATGCCTGCTTTAAGCGAGCCAAAAATGTTGAGAATACTCCAAAATCCTGCTTTTGCTTCTCCGCCAATTTCTATTTCCGCCTCGCCAGTGATAGAGCGATTGACTTCTTTGACGGTTTCGGCGAACCATTTTTCGAGGCTTTTCATGGCATCCTTGTCAATTTCAATGTCGTTTGCACGCAAGGCCTCTGTCAGTTTTTCCAACTGAAAGACGAGGATGTCCATGTATTCGAGGTTGTTGAGGTCGAGTTCGTCATCAATATTGCAAGTAACGCAAAAAAAGCAGCCGGAGTGATGGAGTTTTTTAGCGTACTTCTGTAACTCGGAAGTTTTGCCACTGCCACGCATCCCACCGAGAAAGAAAGTGACTTTGTTGCGGCTGTTAATGGCGGGGTTGAAGGTCAGGCTGTCGCCGACAATGTCTACGTTAAGATTGGCATACACGATTTGCTCCTCGAAGTCGCCGCGCACATGAGAAAAATCTGTGAAGAAGGAATGGTCAGGCCCGATGGGTTCGTCGAAGTTGACGGCTTGATTGATTTCGGCGAGCGTTGTCGCTTTTATGCTCATAATGAAGTATTTGCCCTGCAAAAGTAATTAACTTGTATTTCAGAACAGTAAAAACATTTACTCTGTTGGCAATCCTCAAACCTCCTGCCGCAGCACCTCCAGCGGTGGTTTGCGCACCACCTCGCGGCTGTTGAACAAACCGATAATGACCGTGATAACCGTGATGACTCCGAAGGTCAAAACAAGCGGCCACCACTCCACCTCGAAGGGAATTTTGAACACGAACTGCGCCAGCGCCCACGCACCGATGACCGAGAGGCCGATGCCTGCCAAACAAGCCAACGCTCCCAGTAGAAAATACTCCAATGCATTGATAGCCAATATCTGGCGGCGACTCGCGCCGAGCGTCCGCAGCAACACGCTCTCGCGGATGCGGGCAAATTTGCCCTGGTAAATCGAACTGATGAGCACGAGTAAACCCGTCAGAATGCTGAACAACGCCATGAACCGGATGACGAACGACACCTTGCCCAACACCTCGTCCACCGACTTCAGGATTTGGGTCAAATCAATGGCCGACACGCCGGGAAAACGCCGCACGAGTTCGCTCTGGAACTGAGCCGACTGCTGCGCGCTTTCCACCCGCGACACGACGACGTGGAACTGCGGCGCGCGTTCCAGAACGCCCGTCGGGAACACGACGAGGAAATTCGTCTGCACGCGGTTGAAATCTACTTTTCGGACGCTGCCGACCTCGCACTCGAGCCGCGCGCCCTGCACGTTGAACACGATTTTGGTGCCGACTTTGGCCTTCATGCCTTGTTGCAAACCGTCGGAAATCGAAATCTTGATCGGCTCCCCCGGCTGATACGTGCCGACCCATTCGCCCTCGATAATTTCCTCCGTGTCAATCAACGTGTCGCGGAACGTAACGCGGTATTCGCGGTCCCACACCCAGTTGCGGATGCGGTCGGTTTCTCCTTGTGGCGGCAGCCCGTCGCGGCGATTTTCCACTTTCTGGACAGAGTCAGGGTCGGGATGCAGGGCCTCATACTGGGCTTTCGTCACGCCGTCAATCGTTTCGACGCGGGTGGTGACGACGGCGACTTGTTGCATCAGCGGCATCCCTTGCGAGCGCACCAGCGACGCCACCTGGTCTTTGTCCGCCGATTGGATGTCGAACAAAATCATGTTAGGCTGGTTGCCACTGCCCGAAAATTCGACTTGTTTGAGAAGCAAATTTTGAATCAAAAACAAAGTTGACAACAGCATCGTACCCAAGCCGATGGTGACGACGAGCAAAACTGTCTGATTTTCAGGGCGGAACAGGTTGGCGATGCCCTGCCGCGTGACGTAACTCCATTTTTTCGGAAAAAACCTGCGCAGCAAAAAAGTCAGCAATTTGGCGATGCCCCACAAAATCAAAAACGCCGCCGCAATGCCGCCCATGAACCAGAGCGTTTCTTTCCAGTCCTTGATGAGCCACCAGGTGAAACCGAAAATGGCGAGCAAAATGAGCGAATAAACGCCCCAACGCAACAGGCGGTTGTCGTTCTCTTGTTCACCGAACGAAGCCCGCAAAGTCCGCAACGGCGAGGTTTTCAAAATTCCAGAAAGTGGAATTAAAGCGAACAGGACAGCCACCGACAAACCCAACGCCACCCCTTGCCCCACTGAAGCCCAGGAAAAGTCGGTGCTCACATTTTCAATCGGCAGCAAATCGCGCACAAGCCAAGGGAGTAATTTTTGAATCAACGAACCTGCTACTGCCCCTGCCACTGCCCCCAGAATTCCAATGCCCGCGACCTGCACGAGATAAACGTAAAACGCCTTTCGCCCGCTCGCGCCGAGGCAGCGCAGGATGGCGACGGTGGGCAATTTGTCCTTGATATAGATGTGTACCGCGCCCGCCACACCGATGCAGCCGAGCAACAAGGCGATGAATCCGACGAGGTTCAGAAAAGTGCCGAAATTGCCAAAGGCGCGGCTCACGTTGCGCTTGCGTTCGGCCACCGTATCCCAACCGACGTTGGCTTGTTCTAATTGTTTTTCAAGCGGTTGCACGAATTTATCCACGTCCGTGCCGTCGGCCATTTTGTAAAAATACTGGTAGTCCACGCGGCTGCCGCGCTGAATCAATCCCGTCGAATCGAGCCAGGCAGCAGGGATAAAAACGACCGGCGCGATGCTGCTGGCGATGCCGGCCCGCCCCGGCGACGAGAGCAAATCGCCTTCGACGACGAAGGTGACGTTGCCGACCTGAATGCTGTCGCCCGGCTGAATGCCGAACTGGAGCATGAGCGCGTGTTCCACCAAAGCCTTTTTGCCGGCGCGGAAAGTTTGCCACGAATTTTCGGGGCTGGTTTTCCATTTTCCGTAGTAAGGATAATTGCCTTCAAGGGCGCGAATTTGGGAGAGTCGCGTGCCGCCATTTTTCGGAAAACGCACCATACTCATGAAGTTCGTCACCTGCGAGGACTCCGTGCCGGGTGTTTGAAATTTCCATAAAATGGAATCCGGTGCGGGCTGGTTGGCATCGAGCAAAAGGTCGGCGCCGAGCAGGGTTTTTGCCTCGCGGTCAATGTCGGCGGTGAGGTTGACGGAAAAAGAGCGCACCGCCGTGAGGGCGGCGATGCCGACGGTGATGGCGGATATGAAGAGGAAGAGGCGGGCGCGGTTGCGGCGGCTGTCGCGCCAGGCCATTTTCAGGATAAAAGACATTGGAACAGTGGACGTTGGACTTTTGACATTCAGACTTCTGACATCGGGCATTAAGCTGTTAGAAAGCAAATTTCTCTGAAAGTCCAATGTCGAACGTCTGACTATCCAACGTCCAGAAACGGTCAAAGGTGGGAAGGGTTGAGGGATTTTCGGAAAAAACGGATGAAAGCGGGGCATGTTTAGATGAAAGACAGGCTTTTTTGCGATGCAATGTCGCCGCGTCCTGTGCGATTGCGGCGTTCTTGTAACTTCGCCGCTTCAAATCCATGCAGTCATTGTTTCGCATTGCCCGAAAATTTGCCTTTACCGCTTTTGTCGCCAGCCTGCTGTTCGCCTGTGCGCGGCAAGGTTCGCCTACCGGCGGCCCGAAAGACGTTGAGCCACCCAAAGTGGATACGACGTCGAGTACCCGCAATTTCAGCACCCGATTTTCAGCCCGCCGCATCGAACTGGTCTTCGATGAATGGGTAGCGCTGAGTGATGTCGGCACGCAAGTCGTCGTGTCACCGCCGCTCGCGAAACGTCCGGAGATTACTTTGAAAGGCAAAAAAGTCATTGTCGAGTTCAACGAAAAAGACACGCTGCGACCCAACACGACCTACACGATTAACTTCGGCACGGCGGTAAAAGATTTTCACGAGGGCAACCCGGCTAAAGACCTGCGCTTCGTTTTTTCTACCGGCGATTTTCTCGACAGCCTCGAAGTGCGTGGCGGCATAGTAGATGCTTTTACAGGCGAACCGGTTGAAAATGTGTCGGTTATGCTCTACGATAACCTCGCCGACAGCGTGGTGCGCAAGGAAAGACCCTACTATTTCGCCCGAACAGACAAAGTCGGGCAATATTCGATTCAGAACGTGCGCGAGGGAGCGTTCAAGGTTGTCGCCATCGAGGACGCTTCCGGCGATTTGAAATGGGACGGCCAAAATGAACGCATCGGGTTCGCAGATTCTTTGTTGCGACTCGATGATTCTGCGCGCGGTTTGCTGAATCTCCGGCTTTTCAAAAGTCAGCCAAAATTTCGCCTTTTTGACAGTAAAACCTTGCGCTACGGTCTCGTAAAACTGGCCTACACGTCGTCGCCGGATGCTGTGCGAATTCAGACGGAGGCGTCCGATATCCGGTTTTTTACTGAAAAAATGCAGGATACACTTTTCGTTTGGTACGACATGCCTGAGCCTGCCGGCTGGCAGTTGTTGGCAGGAAATGACACGGTGCAAGTCCGGAATTTGCCACGCGAAGCGTTTTTTGAAAAATACAAATTTGTGCCTGCTGACCTGGCCGCCGGTAGCGGCGGAAGGCGTGGCGGCTCCCAATCGCCTACTCCGGGCGTGGTAAAAAACGTCAGTCAGCATCCCGCCAAACCCGCCGTCGTCCCGTTCAATGCGCCCGTCGCTTCGGTGGATACGTCCAAATGGTTGCTCGTCCTCGACAGTGTACGCGTCACGGATTTTTCAGCCAAACCCGACTCTGCCCTGCCGCGCAACCTGAACATCAGCGTCGCGTGGAAGCCCGGAAAAAGTTACCGGCTCACGTTTTTGCCCGGCGCAGTGACGGATTTTTACGGCGTCGCCAATGCCGACACGCTGGAGCGTATGCTCGGCGTGTACGCCGAAAAACAACTCGGGGGACTGAACCTGACCATGCAAGCGCTGAAACCCGGCAGCCGCTACGTGCTGCAACTTCTGAACGGCAACACGCTCGAAGAAGAACGCGCATTTGACGCGGAGGCGGTGGAGCAAAAACTGATTTTTACCAATCTGGTGGCCGCGACTTATACGGCCAGGCTCATCGAAGACCAAAACAGGAATGGCCGCTGGGACACGGGCGACTATTTCGCTCGCCGCCAGCCGGAGCCGGTTTTTACCAAAAAACTCGATCAGTTGCGCGCCAACTGGGAACTCGAAGTGACCATGCAAGCCGGCGCGAATGATAAAAGGGAAAAGAAAAAATGATGAATGATAAATGATGAGCGATGAATTTTTCAACGCTACTACTCAGGTTTGGTCGCAAGATTTTTCTTTTTGGTCAAAATAGAACTTCGAATGAGTTTCATCACTTCTTCAGTATCGGCATAAATAGATTTGAATTCCGATTCGTTCAACATTTCAACGGCAAATAGCAACTCTAACCAATATTGGGTTTCGCCCGTTTCTTTTTGAGCTATGCCGAGTTTGTGAATGAAGTCCGGGCCGCTTTCCGCATTTGCCGCCTCCCTCACCATAGCACCAGGGTTTGTACCAGATTTCAAAAGTTGGTTGCTAATGACGTACTCCTTCTTCTCCTCAGATAAATATCGGGACAGCTTCACAATCCTGATTGCCAAGTGAAAGGATTTATCCCTCAATGGGTCAGCGCTTTTAGTATTTTCCTGATTTGATTTCATGATTATCTCGCTTTAGGTTAAAAATTCATCATTCATCATTCATCATTCATCATTCATCATTTCTTTAACCCAATTTCCCGCAATCTTTCATCCAAATACTCGCCGGCTGTAATCGGCACATAATGCAGCGGATTGTCTTCCGTCACGCAGGATGGCAGGCAATCGAGGCGCATATTGCTGACCGGGTGCAGGAAAAACGGAATGCTCAGGCGCGGCAAATGCCATTCGGAGCGCGGCGGATTCACGACGCGGTGGGTTGTACTTTTCAGGTAATTATTGGTGAGTCGCTGGAGCATGTCGCCGACATTGATGACGATTTCGTCGGCTTCGGGCATGATGGGAACCCATTGATTTTCAGAGTTCAGAAGTTCCAGACCGCCTGCGCTGGCGCCTACAAGCAAGGTGATGAGGTTGATGTCCTCGTGTTGTTCGGCGCGGATGGCACTGGCCGGTTCCTGCGTGATGGGCGGGTAAAAAATGCTGCGCAGAATAGAGTTGCCGTACTTGATTTGGCGGTTGAAATAATCTTTGTCGAGGTCGAGGTGCGCGGCGATAGCCTCGAGCAAAAGTCCTCCGGCTTTTTCAAACGAACGGTAAAGTTCGCGGCCCAGCCGGGCGAATTCGGGCGCTTCGGCCACGTCCACGTTATCGGGATATTCGGATTTGCGCGGATGGTCGGCAGGGACTTCCTGGCCGATTTGGAAAAACTCTTTCAGGTCGGCGACTTTCGACTGCTTGGCGTGTTCCTTGCCGAACGACGTGTAGCCGCGCTGACCTGCCGAACCGGGAATTTCATACTTCTTTTTCACCGCTTCCGGCAAAGCGAAAAATGCTTTGGAAGCAGCGTAAAAATTGTCAATCAATGACTTGGGAACGCCGTGATTGACCACAGCCACGAAACCGACTTCGTGAAACGCTTTGCCTAAATCACGCACAAAGGCTTCTTTTTCTGCCGCTGTGCCGCTGGCAAATTTGGAGAGGTCAACGGTCGGGATACCTTTTTCTTTCATAGCAAATTGAGTTTGATAACGGGCAAATGTCGGAATTTAAGGAGCATTACAGAACACTGCCGACACCGAATACGCCGGTTTTCACAGCAGTTTTTAGATAAATTTTTTCAGTGAACATCAGTGTATTCCGTGTCGGCTGTGTCCCCATTCAATTTGCAAAAATCATCTGCCGCGTGTCCACTGTTTTGCCGTCTATGATGAGGGCGTAAACGAATGCCCCGCGAACGCCGTAGCCGTGCGTGTAGAGCGTTTCGTTCAAACCTTGTTTCAACACGACGGGCATTTGTTCAATGATTTTGCCCTGTAAATCAATAATTTGGATAAAAGCCTTTTGATACGTCGGCACGTCGTTGACCCAAAAAGAAATCCAGGTCGCTTCGTCGAAAGGGTTGGGCCGGTTCTGAAACAGGCGAATATTACGGCTTTCTTCCCCGCCCGGTTCGCTCGTGGAAACGGTAGGCAAAATGTTTTTCTCCCCTGAAAAAAGACTCTCTGCGCCCTGCGCGTCCACACTTGCCACGCTGACAAAGAGTGCGCCCGTCGGGTTGCAGGGAAAAACGCCCGTCGTGGCGCCCGTGAGCGTGAACACCGTGTCCCAATCATTCACGTTGGGTCTTATCGCGACGCGATAAACGCCCACATTGGCCGGGTCGGTGATCGTGACGGTGAGTTGGTTGCCAACCCGCGCGCCGGTAAAATCCGTCGGCGTCGGCACGTTGCGGGCAGCGACGGCAGCGGCGTTGGCATTGATGACGGCATTGCGGGCGAGATAGTTGAAATCCACAAAAAAGGAATCCACCACGCCGTCGCCATCAGTGTCGGCGCCGAGAATGTCGTCGGAAGTATGCTGGCGATCGGTATAGCCGGGGCCGTTGCTGGCGTCGCCGTGTTCGTTGGCCGAAGTGAAGCGCATGGCAGCGAAGTTGCGTTCGCGGAAAGGGATGTGGTCGCCGCCGCGTCCGGTGCGGTCTTCGGGGCTCATGATGCGGACATTCATCGGCACAAGGGCCTGTGGCAGGATGTTTTCCTGGTATTCGAGTTTGATAAAACGGGCGAGTTGTTTGTGTTTTGAATTAAAACCGCCGAAGGAAAACAGGCGCACGCTCGTCGAGTCAACGTGGTTCAAACCCGGGCAGGACGGCGACGACGACGTTTGGCCGCAAATGATGCCGCCGATGACGTCGTTGTTCAAAACCGCCCGCAACGGAATGTTTTTTTGCTGGCAATAAATGGCGAAAGCCTCCGCGCCGAGAAGCCCTTGCTCTTCGCCGACCGTCGCCATAAAAACAATCGTGTTTTCAAAAGTATAGGCCGACATCACGCGGGCGAGTTCCATCACGAGTGCCGTGCCGGTCGCGTTGTCTTCGATGCCGTCGGCGACGCAGGCGGTATCGCAGAGCACATCGCAGCGGCTGTCGAGGTGGCCTTCCACGAGAATGACACCGTTGTTCGCCGGGTTAGCACCGGGCAAAATGGCCATGATGTTGCGGAATTGACCGGGGCCACAAGTGGATTGGTGGTTGAATTGCAGGTAAGAAACGACGAGGCGGTTTTCATTTTGCGTGTCAAATTCCTCGAATTTTTGATGCACCCAACGCCGCGCCGCGCCGATGCCCGTGACGGGTGAGAGGGTATCAGCGTAGGTGTTGCGGGTTTTGAACGTACTCATTTTCAGGATGTAAGCCTTGAGACTGTCGGGCGAAATGCGGCTGTTGAGGCCGGCAGCGATAGAAGCCAGGTCAGTCACGGCAGTGGACGCGGCGTAATTGGCGGGGTCGTAATTGCCGAGTAAAACCTGTTCGGCGAGCGGGTTGGTGGTCAAAATGTTGGTTTGGCCGAAGGCAAAAAATGGGGAAAAGAGAACGAGTAAAAAGAAACGAACCATAATTCCGAACTTGATTTTGTTTTGACAAATGTAAGCATTTGGCCGTTCAGGGTTCGGTCTTTGGCAAAATGTTGTTTGTTTTACCCGCTCAAATTTTCCTGAAAAATGAAACGAACGACCTCGCTCCTGCTTTTCGCTTTTTTGCTGTTTTTGCAAACCCTGAACGCACAGGGCGATTTTCCCTGTGCGACTGATTTTTTACATCAACAGGCTTCGCAAAACCCTCTTTTATTTCAAAAACAGCAGTTGCTCGAACAAGAAGCCTACGATTTTTTCTCTCAAAAAACCGTTGCCGAACGCAGCAGCCAGGTGCTGACGGTGCCGGTCGTGGTGCACATCATCCACGACAACGGCCCTGAAAATTTGAGCGACGCGCAAGTGCAGCAGGCCATCACGTGGCTCAATCAGGCCTTCGCCAATCAGACTATTTTCGATCAGGGCAGCGGCACGGACGTGGGCATTCAGTTTTGTCTCGCTCAGCGCAGTCCCGCCAACCAGCCGACCAACGGCATCACGCGCGACCAGAGTCCGCTCACTGTGTTCAACCTGGAGAGCGAGCAGTTGGCGATGAAAAATATCAATCGCTGGCAACCAACGAATTACATCAATATTTGGGTCGTGCGCGACATCTGTTCGGTCACTTACGGCTGCGGAATCGTGGCGTACGCGTACTACCCGTCGTCGCACGGCAGCGACCTCGACGGCATTGTCGTGGAGGCGAACGTGATTAATTCGCTTGGCAACGTGAGTGGTTTGGTGCACGAAATGGGGCATTATTTCGGCCTTTACCACAGCTTCGAAGGCGGCTGCACGAACAACGACTGCCTCAGCGACGGAGACCGCGTGTGCGACACACCGCCCGACCAAAGCACTGCCGCCGTGCCTTGCAACCAATCGGTGAACACCTGCTCCACCGACGCGCAGTCGGGTTTGGCGAGCGACCAGCCGGACATGACGCTCAATCACATGGACTACGGCCACCTGAATTGCAAACACGATTTCACGCAGGGGCAGGCCGACCGGATGAATTTTTTCCTGAATGGTGCGCGCAAAAGTTTGCTCGACTCGAAAGGCTGTTTGCCGCCGTGCCCCCTGCCCGTGCTGGCGGATTTTAACCCCGGCGACACGACGATTCTGGCAGGTCAAACGCTGTTTTTTGACAATAACAGCCAAAATGCCGTCAATTTTTCATGGAGCCTGAACGGCGTTCCTTTCGGCAACCAGCAAAACGCGGCTTACCTGTTCGACTCGGCGGGTGTTTTTACGGTACAGTTGGTGGCGCAGCCGCTGAACGGGCAACTCTGCGCGGCGGCTTCGGCGCAGGCGACGGTGCAGGTGACTTGCCCGGCGGTGGCGAATTTTACCTTGAGCAACCTGAGTCCCGAAGAGGGGCAAACGGTTTTTGTCACGAATACGAGCCAGAATGCGACGCAGTTCGAGTGGTTTGTCAATGGCGTGAGCCAGGGCGCTGTGCTGGATTCGATTGCCTTTAGTCCGGAGGGAGTATATGTTTTGAAATTACTTGCAGGTGATTTTTATTGTAAAGATGAGTCACAGATCGTTTTAACGGTAAGGGACTCTTGTAAAAATCCCGGTTTTCAGCTTGGTATAAAAAATGGGAGTTACAATGTGTTTCTATCCGGAAACAGCAGCCCAATTGCGTCTTTGGATGATGGTAGTGTAGTGTGTGGAAAAGGTATTGGGCAAAATCACAAAAAGCAAGTATTTTTTTCCAAAATAGACGCTATTGGGAATGTCGTTTGGTCTAAATCCTATGGTGATACGGTTGGTCAAGCCGAGGTACTTGCACTGCAATCAAGTCCTGATGGCGGTTTTGCTGCTGTTGTAATGACAGGTCCTCTCTTTGGAATAGTGAAGTTATCTGGAAACGGCGACCTTTTATGGTTTCGTTATTTGATACCTGATTCATTGACTTATTGGTTGCATACACTAATATGCAATCCGGATGGCAGTATAGTTGCTTGCGGCTATGCTAACAAAGACAGTAAAAGGTATCTTTTGGTCACTAAGTTTAGTTCAGATGGCAATTTGGTGTGGGCGAAGCGAGCTCTTCTCCCAGCCTACAATTGGGTAGAGGGGAAATCGCTCGCACGAACGTTTGATAACGGATACATTATTGTCTGCAATGCCAATGGTAGCAGTGTATTGATGCAACTCGATTCAAGCGGAACAATATTGTGGGCAAAATCTCTTGCTTCATCATTGCCTAACTATTCAAATAAAATAAGAGTATCAACGGACGGAAGCATTTTACTGGCCGGATTTATTAGTATAGGTAACAGCCACAGAGCCTGGTTGTCAAAGATTTCTATAGAAGGAGATTTATTATGGTCAAGATACATTTTGCTGCCAGGCCCGGCGGATTCCCGGCTTCATGATATTGAAGAAGGGTCTGAAGGGTATTTTACTGGTGTTGGCATGGCAACAGATGGATATGCTGTACCAGTCAAGGAAAAAGGTGGCGTATTCCGCTTTGATACTGCTGGCCATTGTTTGTGGTTACAAAAATACGGTAACATGAACAGTGTCTTTTCCTACAATTACTTTAATGACATTGAGCCTGCTATTGATGGAAGCCACTTCATTGGGGGGACTAACTACTTGGATTCTAATTACGTTTCAAACTTATGGGTGATCAAGACTGATGCTGCGGGTTTTACCGGAAGTTGTGAGCCGGGAGTGATTGTTCCTTTTATGAACACCCTCCAGATTGAGATGGCCAGTGAGACCCACTCCTCTCTACCTGCGCCGCAGATCGATTCTACTATGCTTCAGGTGTATGATATCACCCTGAATATTGATACCCTTTGTATGCCGGAATGCTATGTATCGTCCGAAATCTGCAACAACAACCTCGACGACGATGAAGACGGCCTGTTCGACTGCCTCGACCCCGACTGCAATTGCCCCGCAGATGCGTGTGCGCCGGGCGAAGCGAAGATTTGGTATTTCGGCGACCACGCCGGGCTGGACTTCAATACCGAGCCGCCTACGGTGCTGACGGATGGGCAGACATCTAATGACTGTTGCTCCTCAGCAACTGTCTCTGATGTTTCGGGCAATTTGCTGTTTTATACAGATGGCTTGGAAGTATTCAACCGATTTCATCAAATTATGCCAAACGGAAACTCTTTTTCTATCCCTTCTGAAAGAGAAACATTTATCATCCCTTACCCTGGAAAAATTGGGGAGTATTTTGTTTTTGTCCTAAGCCAAGATGGCTTGAGTTATTCAAGGGTAGATATGAAATTAGACAATGGTTTGGGTGATGTGGTTTCGGATGAAGAGGGGATAGCGCTTTTATCTGACAGCATACCATTGAGCCTAAGAATGACTGCTGCCAAATCCTGTTCTTTTGAAGGATACTGGCTGGTTTGCAAGGCATTAGGCTTTAAGTCAAAATTCATAGCCTTTCGGATTGACGAAAATGGTTTGAATTTGAATCCGGTCATAAGCCTCGGCGGAGAGTCATTCAGCACCCTTGTGCAGATGAAAATTTCGCCGGATGGGAAGAAGATAGTTTCGGCTGGACACAATTCTGTTTTCATGATTAGCGACTTCGACGGACTTACTGGTAGTGTGATTACCCCTCCCACCTATTTATTGACTCATTACATTTATAACCCTATCGGGTTTGAATTTTCTCCCAGCGGGCGCTATTTATACGTCTCGGCAAAAGAGGTTGTTACAGGAACCAAATCTCAGGTATATCAATATGATCTGTA
>Ga0209172_10001655_pt1 | contig 45269 bp, 36 predicted proteins | sample LarsenN4metaG_FD_184113 | JGI IMG/M metagenome (GOLD analysis project Ga0209172, IMG submission 184113) | Hot spring sediment bacterial and archeal communities from British Columbia, Canada, to study Microbial Dark Matter (Phase II) - Larsen... ... | reverse complement strand
GGCCCCGCGCGAGCCGGGGGGGAAATGGGGGGCGGGTCGACGGGCCCCGCGCGAGCCGGGGGGGAAATGGGGGGCGGGTCGACGGGCCCCGCGCGAGCCGGGGGGGAAATGGGGGGGGCGTCTCGCCCCCCCCATTGTTCATGACCACCCGCGTCAAGATCTGCGGCATCACGAACGCGGAGGACGCGAAAGTCGCCGTCGACGCCGGCGCCGACGCGCTCGGCTTCATCTTCGTCGAGAACACGCCGCGCTTCGTGACCCCCGAGCAGGTGGCGCCGATCATCCGGCGCCTGCCGCCGTTCGTCACCCCCGTCGGCGTCTTCTGGGACCACCCCGCGGGCCACGTGAAGGCGGTCGCGGAGGCGTGCGGCCTCCGCGCCCTCCAGTTCCACGGCGACGAGACCCCCGAGGAGCTGATCGGCTTCGACCTGCCCGTGATCAAGACCATCAAGCTGCCGCCGGCGGGCACGATTCAGGGGCTGCCGGAGTACCGCTTCGGCGACTGGGCGCACGTGATGCGCTACCAGCAGGTCGCCTCCGCCGTGCTCGTCGACACGGCCGCGCGGTGGAGCGAGGGGGAGCGGCGCGCGCCGATCGAGTGGAACCTGGCCTCGATGGTGGGCGGCGGTCCCGGGCGGAGGATGCGCCTGATCCTCTCGGGAGGCCTGGCGCCCGAGAACGTGGCGACCGCCATCGACATCGTCAAGCCCTACGCCGTCGACGTGAACTCCGGCGTCGAGGCCCGGCCGGGGAAGAAGGATGCGGACAAGGTGCGGCGCTTCGTCGCCGAGGTGCGGCGATGCGGGTGACGGCGCGCTCCCGGGCGCTCCCGGACGCTCGCGGCCACTTCGGCGCCTACGGCGGCCGCTTCGTGCCGGAGACCCTGATGGCGCCGCTGATCGAGCTCGAGCGGGCCTACGCCCGCGCGCGCCGCGACCGGCGGTTCCAGGCCGAGCTGGCCGGGCTCTTGCGGGACTACGCCGGCCGCCCGACGCCGCTCTACCTCGCGCGTCGCCTGTCCGAGCACGTGGGCGGCGCCCGGATCTGGCTCAAGCGCGAGGACCTCTGCCACACGGGCGCCCACAAGATCAACAACGTGCTGGGGCAGGGGCTGCTCGCCGCCCGCATGAAGAAGGGCCGGGTGATCGCCGAGACCGGAGCCGGCCAGCACGGCGTCGCCACGGCCACGGCCGCCGCGCTGCTGGGCCTCGAGTGCGAGGTCTACATGGGCGCCGAGGACGTCGAGCGCCAGGCGCTCAACGTCTTCCGCATGCGGCTGCTCGGCGCCCGGGTCACGCCCGTCGAGAGCGGGAGCCGGACGCTGAAGGACGCCATCAACGAGGCGCTCCGCGACTGGGTCACGAACGTGCGGACGACCTACTATCTCCTCGGCTCGGCGCTCGGCCCGCACCCGTACCCGATGATGGTCCGCGACTTCCACGCGGTGATCGGCGAGGAGACGCGGCGCCAGGCCCAGGCGGCGCTCGGCCGGCTGCCGGACGTGCTGGTCGCGTGCGTCGGCGGCGGCTCCAACGCCATCGGCCTCTTCCACCCCTTCGTGGGCGACCGCCGCGTGAGGATCGTCGGCGTGGAGGCCGGCGGCCACGGCATCGCGAGCGGCCGGCACGGGGCGAGCCTCAGCGCCGGGCGCGTCGGCGTGCTCCACGGCTGCATGACCTACCTCCTCCAGGACGACGACGGCCAGATCGCCACGGCGCACTCCATCTCCGCGGGGCTCGACTATCCCGGGGTCGGCCCCGAGCACGCGTACTACAAGGACACGGGGCGCTTCGAGTTCGTCTCGGTGACGGACGAGGAGGCGCTCGAGGGCTTCCAGGCGCTGGCGCGGCTGGAAGGGATCATGCCGGCGCTCGAGTCCGCCCACGCGGTGGCCCACGCGATGCGGCTCGCCAAGGGCCTGCCCCGGTCGCGGGCGATCGTCGTGGGCCTCTCGGGCCGCGGAGACAAGGACGTCCAGGTCGTGGCGCGGGCCCTCGGCCAGGAGGGGCGGTCGTGAGCGGCATCGGCGCGACGTTCGACCGCCTCCGCGCCGCCGGCGAGCGCGCGCTCGTCGCCTACTTCACCGCGGGGGACCCGTCGCTCGACGCGACCGCGCGCCTCGTCGCCGAGGCCGACCGGCGGGGCGCCGACCTCATCGAGCTGGGCGTGCCGTTCTCCGACCCGCTCGCCGACGGGCCCGTCGTCCAGCGGGCGGGCCGGCGCGCGCTCGCCGCGGGCGCGTCGCTCGTGCGCGTGCTCGAGACGGTGTCGAAGCTCCGCGCCGAGGTCCGCGCGCCGATCGCGCTGATGACGTACTACAATCCCGTGCTCGCCTTCGGTCTGCGCGCCTTCGCCGAGGGCGCGTCGAAGGCGGGCGTCGACGGCGTCATCGCCGTCGACCTGCCGCCCGAGGAGGCCGGGCCGCTCGACGCCGAGCTCGAGCCGCTCGGCATCGACCTGGTCCACCTCGCGGCGCCGACGTCGACGCCGGACCGGCTGCGGCTCATCGCGCGGCGCAGCCGCGGCTTCATCTACCTGGTCTCGCTGACGGGCGTCACCGGCGAGCGGCCGGCGCTCCCGGCCGAGCTGACCGCCCAGGTCCGCGCGCTCCGGCTCATGACCACGCGGCCGATCTGCGTCGGCTTCGGGATCGGGCGCCCCGAGCAGGTGGAGATGGTGGGCCGCATCGCCGACGGCGTGATCGTCGGCTCGGCGATCGTCCGCCTGGTGGAGCAGCACGCCGGCTCGGCCGACCTGGTGACGCGCGTCGGCGACTTCATCGCCGAGCTGAAGGCCCCGCTCCGCGGCGGAGGGCGCCGGACGCCGGCTGGAGGGGAGGTGGGGCGAGGGGCGTAGTCCCCGCGTATGGCCTGGTTCAGGCGGAAGGACGACGGCGAGGCCCGCACCCGGAAGGTCGTCATCACCGAGGGGCTGTGGATCAAGTGCGACTCGTGCAAGGAGATCGTCTACCGCGCGGAGGTGGAGCGCGCCGGCCGCGTGTGCCCCAAGTGCCGCTACGCGTTCCGGATGAGCGCGCGCGACCGGATCGCGCAGCTCGCCGATCCCGGCAGCTTCGAGGAGCACGAGCGCGGGCTGACCTCCACCGACCCGCTGGGCTTCAAGGACACCAAGCGCTACCGCGACCGCCTGCGCGCCGCGCGGGAGAAGAGCGGCGTCGCGGAGGCCGTCGTGTGCGGGCTCGTCCGGATCGGCGGGCTCCCGGCGATGCTGTGCGCCTTCGACTTCGGCTTCCTCGGCGGCAGCATGGGCTCGGCGGTGGGAGAGAAGCTCACGCGCGCCATCGAGCGCGCCATGGCCAAGCACGTGCCGCTCGTCATCGTCTCGGCCTCCGGCGGCGCGCGGATGCAGGAGGGGATCCTCTCGCTCATGCAGATGGCGAAGACGGCCGCCGCCCTCGAGCGGCTCGGCGCCCAGGGGCTGCCGTTCATCTCGGTCCTCACCGATCCGACGACCGGCGGCGTGACGGCGAGCTTCGCGATGCTCGGCGACGTGATCCTGGCCGAGCCCCGCGCCCTCATCGGCTTCGCCGGCCCCCGCGTCATCGCGGAGACCATCCGCCAGCCGCTGCCCGAGGGCTTCCAGCGCTCCGAGTTCCTGCTCGAGCACGGCCAGCTCGACCTGATCGTGGAGCGCGCCGAGCTCAAGGAGACGCTGCGCCGCTTGCTCGCGTTCTTCGCGGACCAGCCGCCCGCCACGGGATGACCTACGCCGAGGCCGTCGGCCGGCTGCTCGCCCTGCGCGGCGGCGAGCACGCGGGCATGCGGCCCGGCCTCGAGCGGTTCGAGGCGCTGCTCGCCGCCATCGGCCACCCGGAGCGCCGCTACGCGCTGGTGCAGGTCGGGGGGACCAACGGCAAGGGGTCGGTCGCCGCGACGCTCGCCACGATCCTCAAGGCGGCGGGACGGCGCGTCGGCCTCTACACCTCGCCGCACCTGGTCTCGTTCCGCGAGCGCATCCGCATCGACGGCGAGGCGATCGCCGAGGACGCGGTCGTCGACGGGGTGGACGCGCTCGGCACGCTCGTCGCCCGCCTCGATGCCACGATGTTCGAGGCCACGACGGCGCTCGCCCTGGACCACTTCGCCCGCGAGGCCGTCGACGTGGCCGTGCTCGAGGTCGGCCTGGGGGGCCGGCTCGACGCCACCACGGTCGGGGAGCCGGCGGCCACCGTGCTCTCGCGGATCGACCTCGACCACGAGGCCGTGCTGGGCGGCACCGTCGAGGCCATCGCCGCGGACAAGGCGGCCATCATTCGCTCGGGCGCCGCGTACTCCGCCGCGCAGGCGCCCGGGGCCGCCCGCATCATCGCCGAGCGGGCGGCCGCGGCCGGCGTGCCGCTGCTCGTCGAGGGCCGCGACCTCCACGTCCGCGTCGAGGCGCGCAGCCTCGCCGGGCAGGAGATCGTCTGCTCCGGGCCGGGATGGACGCTGGGCCCGACGCGGCTGGCGCTGCTCGGCACCTACCAGCCGGGCAACGCGCTCCTCGCCGTCGCCGTCGCGCGGCAGCTCGGCGCCCCGGACGGCGCGATCCGCGCCGGCCTGGCCCGCGCGCTGTGGCCGGGGCGCTTCCAGGTCGTCGGCGAGGCGCCCCGGATCGTGCTGGACGGGGCCCACAACCCCGCGGGCGCCGCGGCGCTCGCGGCGTCGCTGCGGGCCTTCCTCGGCGACGACCCCGTCACGCTCGTGCTCGGCGTCTCGCGCGACAAGAACGCCCGCGCCATGCTGGAGTCGCTGGCGCCCGTCGCGCGGCGGGTGATCCTCACCCGCGCGCAGCACGCGCGCGCCGCCGAGCCCGAGGCGCTCCGCGCCGCGATGCCGCCCGGCGCCGTGACGCCGGAGCTCGCGCGCTCCGCGGCCGAGGCCCTAGCGCTGGCCGGGCGGGGAAGCGCCACCCCCATCGTTTGTGTCGCGGGCTCGCTCTTCCTCGTCGGCGAGGTCCTGGCGATGCTCGCGGGCGGGGGTGATAAACCTTGCCCCATCGAAAACGACGCTGCTAGCATGGGGTCCCTTTTTTCCCGAGGAGTCGCGAGCCCCTGAATGGATCGCATCCCGTGCGCGGCGCTGCTGCTCGCCGGCCTCGTCCTGGCCGGCGCCGCCGCCGTCCCGGCGCCCGCGCTGGCCCAGCTTCCCACCACGGTCACGGTCGCGAGCGACGGCGGGGACGTCACCGTCATCGCCGACCACCTCGAGGAGATCGGCGCCGACAACCTGGTGATCGCCACCGGCAACGTGGAGGTCACGCGGGGTAGCCAGCGGCTCACCGCGGACCGCGTGGAGCTGAACCGCGTCACCGGCGACGTCGTGGCCGAGGGGCGCGCGGTCTTCTACGACGGCGAGGACCGGCTGGTCGGCGACCGCATCGAGTACAACTACCGCACCGGCACCGGCGTCGTCCACGAGGGCACCGCGCGCACGGCGCCCTACTACATCGTCGGCGGCGAGCGCATGGAGCGCTTCGGCGCGTCGCGCTACCGGGTCCGCCGCGGGATCTTCACCACGTGCGAGGACGACCCGCCCACGTGGTCCTTCCGGTTCGGCTCCGCGAACGCCGACCTCGACTCGCTGATCTGGGGGACGGAGGCGTCGTTCTGGGTGAAGAACGTCCCGCTGATCCCGTTCTTCCCGTTCTTCGCCGCGGCGATCCGCCGCGAGCGCCAGACCGGGTTCCTGTTCCCCCGGGCCGGCCGCTCGACCCGGAAGGGCTACTACGCGGAGATCCCGTTCTTCTGGGCCATCTCCGACAGCCAGGACGCCACGATCACGCTCGACGTCTACCAGGAGCGCGGCGTCGGCTTCAACGTCGACTACCGGTACATCCTCTCCGAGCTGAACCGGGGGTCGCTCTCGACCTTCTACCTCCGGGAGACGCGCGACGTCCCGCCGGGCTCCGGCCACGGCGAGAACCGCGGCTGGTGGGCGCTGCGCCACGACTGGGTCCTCGGCGGCGGCTACACCTTCACCGCCGACATCAACGGCCTCACCGACGACTTCGTGCTGCGCGAGTACGCCGACCGCATCCAGCTCCGCTCCAACCAGCGCGTGGAGTCCAACGTGTTCCTCACCCGGGCGTGGCCGACGGCGACGCTCACCGGCAACCTCTTCTGGTACCAGGACCTGACGACCCGCCGGCCCGTCGAGCTCTACCGGCTGCCGGACATCCGCTACACGGCGCCGCGGCAGCCCATCCCCGGCGTGCCGGGCGCGTGGTTCCTGCTGGGCGAGATCGACGTGCGCGGGACCAACTTCGTCCGCGACCTCGGCTCCGACGGGCTCCGGCTCGACGTCCACCCGCGCCTGGCGCGGAGCTTCAGCCCCGGCGGCTTCTTCACCGTGACCCCGTTCGTCGGCGGCCGGCTCACGGCCTACGACAAGACGGTCGTCGGCACGCGGACGACGCGCGAGGGCGCCTTCGTGGTGGAGTTGACGGAGGACGACCCCCGCCTGCGCCGGCTCGTGGAGCTGGGGTCCGATCTCGAGGCGCGGGCCTCGCGCGTCTACGAGCTGGGCGACGTGGCCGGCGTCGACGCCGTCCTGCACTCGATCGAGCCTCGCGTGAACTACACGTGGATCGAGGGGACCGACCTGCTCCGGCCGACCGGGCGCGGCGACTTCCGCCGCCACCGCCTCCCGCTCTACGACGAGGTGGACCAGGTGGCGCGCACGAGCCTGTTCTCGTACTCGCTCACCAACCGGCTCCGGGCGAGGACGGTGGCGCCGCCGGGCACGGAGCCGGCGCGCTGGGAGCTGGCGCGGCTCGTCGTCGGTCAGACCTACGACCTGCACAACGACGAGCGGCCCTTCGGCAGCGTCGTCGCCGACCTGATCGTCGACCCCCTGCGGCTCTTCACGTTCCGCGCGACCAGCGCGTACGGCGTCCACGGCGAGGGCCTCCAGGCGCTGACGACGGACCTCGAGGTGCGCACGGCGCGCGTCGACGCCGCCGTCGGCACCCGGCTGACGCGCGAGCGCGTCCTGAACGCCGCCGGCCGGTTCGAGAGCCGGCCGCTCGACGAGTTCCTGCAGGGCCGCCTCACGGCGCGCATCTTCCCCTGGCTCGTCGGGCGCTTCGAGACGAACTGGGACCTCAAGAACGACGTGTTCGTCGAGAACCGCTACGGCGCCGACCTCCGGTGGCAGTGCTGGGCGCTCACCATCGAGCTGGTGACCCGGAACGCCGACGAGGACGAGGTGCGCTTCGCGCTCAACCTGCTCGGCGTCGGCGCGCCCATCGAGGTCGGCGCCGGGCTCGGGGCGCTCCAGAGCCGCGGCACCGCCGACGGTCGCATCCGGTGATCCCGTTCCTCGACCTCGGACGCCAGCACGCGGCGCTCCACGACGAGCTCACGGCCGCGGCCGCGCGGGTGCTCGGCTCGGCCCGCTTCGTGCTCGGCCCCGAGGGCGAGGCGCTCGAGCGCGAGGTGGCGGCGCTCGCCGGCGTGGCGCACGCGGTCGGCGTCGGCTCGGGCACCGACGCGCTCCGGCTGGCCCTGGCGGCCGTCGGCGTCGGCCCCGGCGACGAGGTGATCACCTCCGCGTTCTCGTTCGTCGCGTCGGCCTCGACGATCCTGATGGCGGGGGCCACCCCCGTGTTCGCGGACATCGATCCGGCCACGTACACGCTCGACGCGGCGGCCGTCGAGCGCGCCATCACGCGGCGCACGCGCGCCGTCGTGCCGGTCCATCTCTACGGCCAGGCGGCCGGGATCGACGCCATCGTCGCCGTCGCCCGCGCCCGCGGCCTGGCCGTGGTGGAGGACGCCGCGCAGGCGATCGGGGCGGCGTGGCGGGGGCGGCCCGTCGGCGGCTGGGGGGACGCCGCGTGCCTGTCGTTCTATCCCACGAAGAACCTCGGCGCCTGCGGCGACGCCGGCATGGTGCTGACCGACCGCGCCGACGTGGCCGAGCGGGTGCGGCGGCTGCGCCACCACGGCGACGGCGGTCGTTACCGGCACGTGGAGCTGGGCTACTGCAGCCGGCTGGACGAGCTGCAGGCGGCGCTGCTCCGGGTGAAGCTGCGCCGGCTCGAGGCGTGGACGGAGGCGCGCCGGGCGATCGCCGCCCGGTACGCCGCCCTCCTCGACGGGGCGCCGGTCGGCCTGCCCGTCGAGCGCCCGGAGGCGCGCCACGTGTATCATCTCTACACGGTGCGCCATCCCCAGCGCGACGCCCTGGCGCGGGCCCTGGCCGACGCCGGCATCGGGACCGCCGTCCACTATCCCATCGCCGTCCCGGGCCAGCCGATGTTCGCGGCGCTCGTCGGCGCGGAGGGCGCCGGGCGGCGCTGGCCGGAAGCCGCGCGCGCGGCGCGCGAGGTGCTGTCGATCCCGTGCTATCCGGAGCTGACCCGTGAGGAGCAGGACGGCGTGGCGGCCGCGCTGCGCCGCGCCTGCAAGGAGATCGGATGAGTCCGACGCCGAGCATCGCCGACGCGCTGCGCGCCCGTCTCGAGGGCTCTCCCGCGGTCGGGGTCGTGGGCCTGGGCTATGTCGGGCTGCCGCTGGCCGTCGCGTTCGCGGAGTCGGGAGCCACGGTGCACGGCGTCGACGTCGACCCGGGCCGCGTGGCGAGCATCGCGGTGGGGCGCAGCTTCATCGAGGACGTCCCGACCGAGCGGCTGGCCGCGCTGGTCCGCGACGAGCGGCTCTCCGCCTCGGACGACTTCACGACGCTCAAGAGCGCGGACGCCATCGTGATCTGCGTGCCGACGCCGCTCGGCAAGTCCAAGGAGCCCGACATCTCCTACATCGTCGGCGCGGCCGACGCCGTGGCGAGCGTGCTGCGGCCGGGCCAGCTCGTCGTGCTGGAGTCGACCACGTACCCGGGGACGACGCAGGAGGTGCTCGTCCCGCGCTTCGAGGCCCGGGGGCTCGAGGCGGGGCGCGACGTCTTCCTCGCCTTCTCGCCCGAGCGCATCGACCCCGGCAACCGCCAGCACACGCTGGAGACGATCCCGAAGGTGGTCGGCGGGCTGACGCCCGCGTGCACGGCGCTCGCCTCGGCGCTCTACCGGCGCATCACGCCGCGCGTGGTGCCGGTGTCGAGCCCGGCGACGGCCGAGATGGCGAAGCTCCTCGAGAACACCTTCCGCTCGGTCAACATCGCGCTCGCCAACGAGTTCGCGATCATGTGCCGGCGCCTCGGCGTCTCCGTCTGGGAGGTGATCGAGGCGGCCGCCACGAAGCCGTTCGGCTTCATGCCCTTCTACCCGGGGCCCGGCCTCGGCGGCCACTGCCTGCCGTCCGACCCGTACTACCTGAGCTGGAAGGTGCGGCTGTCCGGCTACGAGCCCCGCTTCATCGCCTTCGCCGACGAGATCAACACCCACATGCCGGGCTACGTGCTGGAGCTGCTCACCGACGCGCTGAACGACCGCGAGCGCGCCGTCCGCGGCTCCCGGGTGCTGGCCCTCGGCGTCGCCTACAAGGCGAACGTCGCCGACACCCGCGACTCGCCGGCCCTCGAGATCATCGACGCCCTGCTCCGCAAGGGCGCGCAGGTCGCCTACCACGATCCCCACGTGCCGCAGACGACCGTCAACGGCGTGAAGATGGAGTCGATCGCGTGGCCGGCGGACCTCGGGTCGTTCGACGCCGTGCTGATCCTCACCTCCCACGGCTTCTACGACTGGAAGAGCATCGTCGCCGGCTCCCGGCTCGTCGTCGACACCCGGAACGCCACGGCCGGGATCGCGCCGGCGCCGCACGTCGTCCGGCTCTGATGAATCTCGCGGAACACCTCGACGGCGCGCCGCCGGGCGCGGGCGTCGATCGATTCCGCGAGCATCATTAGCGCGCCAGTGTTCCGGCGTGGCGCCCGTGGGCCGGCGATGCTCGCGGGCATCCTCGTCTCGCTGCGGCCGCGGCAGTGGGTCAAGAACCTGTTCGTCTTCGCCGGGCTGATCTTCGGCCAGCGGCTCTTCACCGCGGCCGCCGGGCCGGCCGCCGCGACGTTCGTCGTCTTCTGCGCGCTGTCCGGCGCCATGTACCTCCTGAACGACGTCGCGGACCGCGACAAGGACCGCCTGCATCCCCGGAAGCGCGAGCGCCCGGTCGCCTCGGGGCGGCTGCCGGTCGGCGTGGCCGTCGCCGTCGCGGTGGCGCTGATCGCGGCGAGCCTCGCGGCCTGCGCGGCCATCTCGTGGCGGCTGGCCGCCGTGGCCGCGGCCTACGCGACGCTGCTCGCCGCCTACTCGGCGTGGCTCAAGCACCTCGTGATCGTCGACGTCATCGTGGTCGCCTCGGGGTTCGTGCTGCGGGCCGTCGCCGGGGCCGTCGCCATCGACGTGGAGATCTCGGGCTGGCTGCTGATCTGCACGATCCTGATCGCGCTGTTCCTGGCGCTGGGCAAGCGCCGCCACGAGTACCTGACGCTCGCGGGCGACGCCGAGCGCCACCGCCCCATCCTGGCCGAGTACAGCGCCGGGCTGCTCGACCAGATGATCGCGGTCGTCACGGCCTCGACGGTGACGGCCTACGCGCTCTACACGATGTCGCCGGAGACCGTCGCCAAGTTCGACACGCACCTCTTGCCGGCGACGCTGCCGTTCGTGCTCTACGGGATCTTCCGCTACCTCTACCTGCTCTACCGCAAGGAGATGGGCGGCAACCCCTCCGAGCTGTTCCTGAACGACCGCCCGCTGCTGCTCAACACGCTGCTGTGGATGCTGACGGTGATCCTCATCATCTACTGGCCGCGCATGCCGTCGCCGTAGGGCCGCCTGCTAGAATCGCGGCATGGCGCGCAGCCAGGTCGCGATCCTCCGCACGCGGCCGGAGTCCGTGATCGAGGACTACGGGCGGCTCATGCGGCTGCTCAAGTACGAGCAGACGCTGCCGCGCGACGCCGACCTCATCCTGAAGCTGAACCTCTCGTGGACGAAGTACTTCCCGGCGTGCTCGACGCAGCCCTGGCAGCTCGACGGCGTGCTGACGACGCTCCTCGCCGACGGCCACGACCGCGCCCGCATCCTGCCCGTCGAGAACCGGACCGTCGTGACGGACCCCGTGGAGGGCTGCCGCCGCAACCGGTGGTTCCCCGTCCTCCAGCGCCACGGGCTGCCGTTCATCCCGCTGCCGGACGTGGAGTGGACCGTCCACCGCTTTCGCAGCCCGCTGCTGAAGCTGAACGAGATCTTCCCCGACGGCATCGAGATCCCGAGGATGTACATCGGGCGGAACGTGCTCCACTTGCCGACCGTGAAGGTGCACGGCCACTCCGTCACCACGGGCGCCATCAAGAACGCCTTCGGCGGGCTGCTCAAGGAGGTCCGCCACTACGCCCACGAGTTCATCCACGAGGTGATGGTCGACCTGATGCTGATGCAGCGCGAGCTCCATCCCGGCGTCTTCGCCGTGATGGACGGCACCGTGATGGGCGACGGGGCCGGCCCGCGGACGATGATCCCCCGCGTGGGCGACGTCATCCTCGCCTCCGCGGACCAGGTCGCCATCGACGCCATCGCCGCCAGGATCATGGGCTTCGACCCGCTCGGCATCCCGTACCTCCGGATGTGCCACGAGCGGGGCCTGGGCGTGGCGGACCCGCGCGAGATCGAGATCGTCGGCGATCCCGACGCCGCCCGGATCGACATGGGGTTCCGCACGCGGCGCAGCCTCGTGATCTGGGGCGACCAGCTCATCCGCCGCGGCCCGCTCAGGCCGCTCAAGCGGCTGCTGCTCCACTCGCCGCTGGTCGTGTGGGCGCCGTTCGCGTCGAACGTCTACCACGACCTGCTCTGGTACCCGACGATCGGGCGCCGCCGCATCCGCGCGTTCTCGACGACGCCGTGGGGGAGGCTCTTCGAGCGGTACTGATGTGATGGGGGGCGCGGCGACGCGCGCGGTAGAATGGGTCGTCGTGACCGCGTCGACCGCCTCGCCCGTGCGCGTGCGCTTCGCTCCCAGCCCGACGGGGCACCTGCACGTCGGCGGCGCCCGCACCGCGCTCTTCAACTGGCTCCACGCGCGCCACCACGGCGGCGTCTTCATCCTCCGCATCGAGGACACGGACCGCTCGCGCTCCACCGAGGAGAACATCGTCTCGATCGTCGACGCCCTGCGGTGGCTCGGGCTCGACTGGGACGAGGGCCCGCCGGCGAAGGGCTACCGCCAGACCGAGCGGATGGACCTCTATCGCGAGCACGCCGAGCGCCTGGTGCGCGCCGGTCGCGCGTACCACTGCGACTGCCCGCCGGAGCAGCTCGAGCGCGAGCGGCAGGCCGCGCAGGCGCGGGGCGAGACGTTCCGCTACTCCGGCCGCTGCCGCGACCGCGGGCTCGCCGCGGGCGCGCTGCGGCTCCGCATCCCGACGGAGGGCGAGACGGTCGTCGACGACCTCATCCACGGGCCGGTGACCTTCGACCACCGGCAGCTCGACGACTGGATCCTCGTCCGCACCGACGGCACGCCGACGTACAACTTCTGCGTGGTGGTCGACGACGCCACCATGCGGATCACCGACGTGATCCGCGGCAACGACCACCTGTCGAACACGCCGAAGCAGGTGCTGTGCTACGAGGCGCTCGGCTACCGGCCGCCGCGCTTCGCCCACGTGTCGATGATCCTCGGTCCCGACCGCAGCCGGCTCAGCAAGCGGCACGGCGCGACGTCCGTGCAGGCCTACCGCGACGAGGGCATCCTGGCCGACGCCATGGTCAACTACCTGGCGCGCCTGGGGTGGTCGCACGGCGACCAGGAGATCTTCACGCGCCAGGAGCTGGTGGCGCTCTTCGACATCAAGGACGTCGCCTCCGCGGGCGCGGTCTTCGACCGGACCAAGCTCGAGTGGCTCTCGCAGGAGCACATGAAGGCCATGGACGGCGCGCGGCTCGCCGCGCTGGCGCGGCCGTTCTTCGCGGCGGCCGGCTACGACACCGGCGCCGCCGGCGACGAGCGCCTCGCCCGCATCGTGGACACGCTCAAGGAGCGCGCGAAGACGCTGGCGGAGCTGGCGCAGGCGGCGGCCTTCTACTTCCGGCGGCCGGCGCGGTACGAGGCCAAGGCGGCGCAGAAGTTCCTGACGCCCGAGGGCGGCGCGCGGCTCGACCGCCTGATCGCACGCCTCGCCGCCGTCGAGCCGTTCACCCCCGCGGCGCTCGAGGCGGCCTATCGCGAGCTGGCCGCGGCCATGGGGCTCAAGCTCGTCGACCTGGCGCAGCTCACGCGCGTGGCCGTCACCGGCGGCACGGCGTCGCCGCCGCTCTTCGACGTCCTGGCCATCCTCGGGCGCGACGAGACGCTCGCGCGCCTGCGGGTGGCGCGGGTCGCGGTGGCCGGGCGGCCCGGCTGATGCCGCTCGTGCATTCGCGTGACGCTCGGTCCCGGGCGTGGGGGCCCCGGGCGCGCGGAGCTGGCTCGCCTGTACGCCCCACGCTCGCTCGGGCACGGCTCGCGCGCCCCCCCAGCCCCCGGAGGGGGTTGGGGGCGGTGATCCGATCGCGGCAGCCGCGCGCGCCGAGCCCGGCGCTTCGCGGGGGCGACGCGGCTCGCCAGACGGCGCTCCCCGGGGCCCCCACGCCCGGCGCCCGAGGCGTCGCGGCATTTCACGAGAGTCGCTAGCGATGCGCCTGCTCCTCGTCCGCCACGGCGAGTCGGTGTGGAACGAGGTGCGCCGGTTCCAGGGCGCCACCGACGTCCCGCTCTCGGCGCGCGGGCGCGACCAGGCCCGGGCGCTGGGCCGGGCGCTGCGCGGCCGGCGGCTCGCCGCCGCCTACGTGAGCCCGATGGAGCGGGCGCGCGAGACGGCGGAGATCGCCCTCGAGGGGGCGGGGGTGCCGCTGACGCCGATGGAGGAGCTGCGCGAGCTGTCGCTCGGCGAGTGGGAGGGCTGCTCCGCCGAGGAGATCATGCGGCGCGAGGGCGATCCCTACCGGGCCTGGCTGCGCGCGCCCGTCGACTGTTCGCCGCCGGGCGCCGAGCCGCTCGACGCCGTCTGCGCGCGCGTGCTGCGGGCCGTGGACCGGATCGCCGCGACCCACCGGGACGGCGAGGACGTGCTCGTCGTCGCGCACGGCGGCGTGATCAGCGTCTACGCCTGCCACCTGCTGGGCTGCTCGTTCAACGCGCTCTGGCGGCTGCGCGTGGACAACGCCTCGCTCACGATCGTGCGGCGGCCGCGGCTCGTCACGCTGAACGACACGCGGCACCTCGACGGCCCGCTCCGCCCCGGCCACCTGCAGCGCGCCGAGCTGGCCACGCGACCGCCCGCCGCGCCATGATCGTCCTGCTCTCGCTCTTCGGCGGGATGGCCCTGCTGCTCTACGGCATCCGCCTGAGCGGCGACAGCCTGCAGCGCGCGGCCGGCGGCCGGCTGCGCCACCTGCTGACGGGGCTCGCCCGCAACCGCCTCCTCGCCGTCGCCTCCGGCGCCACGGTGACGGCCATCATCCAGTCGTCCGCCGCCACGACGCTGATGCTCATCGGCTTCGTGTCGGCCGGTCTCATGACGTTCCGCCAGACGCTGGGCGTGATCCTGGGCGCCGACATCGGCACCACGTTCACCGTCCAGCTCATCGCGTTCAAGATCACCGACTGGGCGCTGCTGCTCGTCGGCCTGGGCTTCGCCGCCACCGTCGTCGCCAAGCGGCGCGTGCTGAAGGACGTCGGCCAGGCGGTGCTCGGCTTCGGCCTCATGTTCCTCGGGCTCAAGGTCATCCTCGACGGCGTCGAGCCGCTGAAGGCGAACCCGCTCGCCATGCAGGTGCTCGCCGCGGTGACCGACAACGCCATCCTGGCCGTGCTGGTCGCGGCGGGGTTCAGCGCGCTGGTGACGTCGTCCGCCGCCACGATCGGGCTCACGCTGGCCCTCGCCCATCAGGGGCTCCTGGCGCTCGGCGGCGCCGTGGCCCTGGTGCTCGGCGCCAACATCGGCACCTGCGTCACCGCGCTCATGGCCTCCATGGGGACGACGGCGGAGGCCAAGCGCGTCGCCGTGGCCCACATCCTCTTCAAGCTCCTGGGCGTCGGGCTGGTGCTGCCGCTCGTCGAGCCGTTCACGGCGCTGGTGGCCGCGACGGCGTCGGACCCCGCCCGCCAGGTGGCGAACGCCCACACGCTCTTCAACGTCGGGATCAGCCTGGTGTTCCTGCCGTTCGCGCCGCTGGCCGCCCGCACGATCGAGGCGCTCGTCCCGGACGACCAGCAGGGCGAGAACCCGTTCCGCACGCGCTACCTGGACGAGCGCGCCCTCGACCAGCCCTCGCTGGCGCTCGGGCAGGCCACGCGCGAGGCGCTCCGGATGGCCGACGTCGTCCAGGGCATGCTGCGCGACGTCGTCCCCGTGTTCCGCGACGACCACCAGGAGCTGCTCGAGGACGTCGAGCGCCGCGACGACCAGGTGGACTTCCTCGAGCGCGAGATCAAGCTCTTCCTGGCCCGGCTCGGGCGCGAGGCGATGGGCGCCGACCTCAGCCGCAAGGAGATCGCGCTGATCTCATTCATCGGCAACCTCGAGAACATCGGCGACATCATCGACAAGAACCTGATGGAGCTGGCGCGGAAGAAGCTCTACCACGGCCGCCGGTTCTCGGAGCCCGGGTGGGCGGAGATCCTCGAGTTCCACGGCCTGGTGACCAAGAACCTCGAGGTCGCCATCGCGGCGTTCGCGGCCAACGACCGCACGCTCGCCCAGCAGGTGCTCGACCAGCGGCCGGTCACGCGGCAGCGCGAGCGGGAGCTGCGGGAGTCGCACCTGGGCCGCCTCCGGCAGGGGCTCGCGGAGTCGCTCGAGACGTCGGAGATCCACCTGGACATCCTCACGAACCTGAAGCGGATCTCGTCCCACGTGTCGGCGCTCGTCTTCCCGATCCTCGAAGAGGTCTAGCGTGGCGCCCGGGATGGCGTCCCGTGCAGTCGGGACGCCGATCGGGCAGGAGAACGACCGCAACGGGAGATTCCGGCGGGGCACGGCGGGCGACGGCCCGGGTGCCCGGTGCCCACAGGAAGGAGGCTCACCCGTGAAGAAGATCGAGGCGATCATCAAGCCGTTCAAGCTCGACGACGTCAAGGAGGCGCTCACCGAGATCGGCGTCATCGGCATGACGGTGACGGAGGTGCGCGGCTTCGGCCGCCAGAAGGGCCACACGGAGCTGTACCGGGGATCGGAGTACACCGTGGACTTCCTGCCGAAGGTGAAGATCGAGGTGGTCGTGCCCGACCACCTGGCCGACAAGGTGGTCTCCCGGATCGCCGGCGCCGCCAAGACCGGCTCCATCGGGGACGGCAAGGTCTTCGTGCTCCCGCTGGACGAGGCGGTGCGCATCCGCACCGGCGAGACCGGAGAGTCGGCCATCTGAAGCTCGACAGGCGCCTGGGCTTCGCCGACCCGCGCGCGGCGCGGGCGAACCTCGAGAGCCTCACGCCGACGCCGCGCGACTGGGAGCTGCTGGCCCCGTCGCTGCCGCGCCTGCTCGCGGAGCTCGCGGCGTCGCCCGACCCCGACATGGCGCTCAACAACCTCGAGCGCTACGCGGCGGTGGTCGACCGGGCGGTCTTCTTCCAGACGCTCGCCGCCCACCCGGGCGCCATCCCGCTGCTCGCGCGGCTCTTCGGCTCGAGCCAGTTCCTCGCCGACGCGCTCCGCCGCCGGCCGAGCGCGCTGGCCTGGCTGCTGGAGCCGCGCACCATGCGCCAGTGGCTCGCCGACGAGCTGCAGGCCGATCTCGACCAGGCGCTCGCCGCCTTCGAGGCGCGCGAGCCGCGGATGAACGCCCTGCGGCGCTTCCGCTACCGCCACCTGCTGCGCGTCGCCTGCCGCGACCTCCTCGGCGACGCCGACCTCACGGTGACGACCGAGGAGCTGTCGCGCCTGGCCGACGTCTGTCTCGGCGAGGCGTGGCGCTTCGCCGACGCCGCGCTCCGCGCGCAGTACGGGGCGCCGCGCGCCGCCGACGGCTCGCCGACCGGCATGGCCGTGATCGGGATGGGCAAGCTCGGCGGCGAGGAGCTGAACTACTCGTCGGACATCGACCTCATGTTCGTCTACGGCGCCGACGGCGAGACCGGCGGCGGGCCGGCCGGCCGTCTCGACAACGGCGAGTACTTCACCCGCCTCTCGCGCGACCTCGTCGCGTTCATCGAGACGGTCACCGACGAGGGGGCGGCCTACCGCGTCGACCTCCGGCTGCGGCCGGAGGGGCGGATGGGCCCCGTGATCCTCTCGCTCGACGGCTACCGCGTCTACTACGCCGAGCGCGCGGAGCTGTGGGAGCGGCAGGCCCTGATCAAGGCGCGCGTGTGCGCGGGCGACGAGCGGGTCGGCGCCCGGTTCATGGCGCTGGCCCGCGACGTCACGTACCGCCCGGGCGTCGACGAGCGCGTGCTCACGGCCGTCCGCGACATGAAGCGGGAGATCGACCGCTCGCTCCGCCGGCGGGAGCCGGTGCGGGACGCCGAGACCCGGGGCAACGTCAAGCTCGGCCGCGGCGGGATCCGGGAGATCGAGTTCCTCGTCCAGGCGCTCCAGCTCCTCTACGGCGGCGACGACCCGTGGCTCCGCGAGCGGCACACGCTGAAGGCGCTGTTCAGGCTGGCCGAGCGCGGCTACCTGACGCCGGACCTGGTCCGCACGCTCTCCGGGGCCTACGTCCACCTGAGGACCGTGGAGCACCGGCTCCAGATCCTCCACGAGTTCCAGATCCACACGCTGCCGGCGGACCGGGTGGAGCTGGGCCGGCTGGCGCGCCGGCTGGGCATCGGGGGCCGGCCGCTCGCCGCGGCCGCGGCCTTCAACCGCCGCCATCGCGCGGTCACCGCGGCGGTCCACCGGGCGTTCCGCGACTTCTTCCGTCCCGAGGGCGCGCGCCGGGCCGCGCGGGCCGCGCGCGCGCGGCTGCCGAGCCTGCTCTCGCTGCGCGCCACCGGCTTCGCCGACCCCGAGCGCGCCCGCGAGAACCTCCGGCTGATCCTCGAGGGGCGCCCGCTCGTGCCGTACGCCGCGGCGCTGGGCCGCGCGCTCGAGCGCCTCCTTCCCGCGCTGCTCGACGCGCTGTGGAAGAGCGCCGACCCCGACGAGGCGCTGAACCAGTTCGAGCGCTTCCTGGCCGCGGCGGGGCCGCGCGCGGGCCTGGTCGAGCTGCTGGCGGGCGACCCCGACGTCCTCACGGGACTCGTCAGGCTGTGCGCCGGCGGCGACCTGCTGACCCAGCTGCTGATCACCCAGCCCGAGCTGCTGACCTCGCTCGCCGACCGGCAGTCGCTCTCCCGGCCGAAGACGGCCCGCGCCTTCCGGGCGGCGCTCGCCCCGGTCTTCGCGCCGGGGCTCCCGCCCGGGGAGCGGCGCGACCGGCTGCGGCGACTCAAGCAGGCCGAGGAGCTGGCGGTCGTCTGGCGCTACCTGCTCGGCGTGACGTCGATCGACCGCTACTCGCGCGAGATGACGGCCCTCGCGGAGGCGACGCTGGCCGCCGGCGGCCTGCTTGCGCTCGACGGGCTGGTCGAGCGCCACGGCGTGCCGCGCGACCCTGACGGGCGCTTCGTGCCGGCGGTGCTCGTGGGCCTCGGCAAGCTCGGCGGCCGGGAGCTCACCACGGGCTCGGATCTCGACGTGTTCCTCGTCTTCGCCCGCGACGGCGAGACGGACGGCGACTCCCGCGTGGACGCCCACACGTTCTGGAGCGCGTTCGTCGAGCGGCTGGCCGGCACGCTCGGCGACATCACCGCGGCCGGCGTCGCCTTCCCCGTCGATCTCCGCCTGCGGCCCGGCAGCAAGGGCAGCGGCTTCGCCTCGGACCTGGCCGCGGCCGACCGCTACTACAGCGAGTTCGGCGACCTCTGGGAGCGCCAGACGCTGACGCGCGCCCGCCTGATCCTCGGCGACCGGTCGCTCGGCCGCGCCCTCCGTCGCGCGCTGCGGCGGCACGTCTACGGCGCGCCGCTCGACGCCGGCGGCCTGAAGGAGATCGCCGAGGTGCGGGCCCGCATGGAGGTCGAGCTGGGCAAGGAGACGCCGGGACGGTGGCACGTGAAGTTCGGCCGCGGGGGGCTCGTGGACGTGGAGTTCATGGTCCAGGCGCTCCAGCTGGTCCACGGCGCGGCGCACCCCGAGGTCCGCCGGGCCGGCACGATCCCGGCCCTCCGCGGCCTCGCCGCGGTCGGCGCCGTCGAACCGGCGCTCGCCGCCGACCTGGCCGCGCACTACCGGTTCCTCCGGCGGGTGTCTGCCGCCCTCCGCCTGCTCTCCGCGCGACCGCCCGACACGCTCGAGCTGGCCGGGCCGATGCCCGCCCGCGTCGCGAGCGCGCTCGGCTATCCGTCGCGCGAGAAGTTCCTCGAGGACTACCGGTCGCGCACGACCGCCGTGCGCGAGGCCTTCGCGGCGGCCGTCGGCGGCGCTGCGCCCGCGGCGCGCGCCGCGCCCGGCGCTCAGGGGCGCGCGGCTCAGTCCTAGGCATCGCAACCCGGTCCACGCGACCGACGGCGTCGACGGCCTCGCCCGCCGGGACCACAAGCGTGCCCCCGCCCATCGCGCGCGCCCGTCGTCGCCCGGCGCCTGGCTCCGGCCGAGGTTCCGCCGGCCGGACGGCCGGCTGCTTCCTCACGCCCCGCCGATGCCGGGCGTGGAGGGCGACACGGCGGCCGTGCTCGCCGGGGACAGCGGGGCGCGGGGGCTCGAGGTCACGCCGCGGGCGGCACTGCCGGGATTGCCGGGCGAGGGCTCGACATCGTCTACGCCGATCGACGTGCTCCACCGGCGCGCGATCGGCCGCTGACCGGCGCCGTGCTGCGATCGAGCCAGGTTCGTCGGGTGACGGGGGCGCGGGCAGGCGCGCGGAGGTAACATGCTGCGGCGGCTCGGTATGGACCAGCGACACGGTGGTCTCGGGCTCTACACGTGGGAAAGGCGTCCGTGGCACAGCCGCTCTAACCGTGAGCGCCTGTGGGTGTCGTGGCCTCGTTCGGTGGGAAGGTCAGGTGCCGCCTGCGCATGAGAACTGGACAAGCGGCGAAGACAGCGCCGTCGCCGCGGCAGGATGCCCGCGGTGTCGCCGGCGATGCCGCCGGCGACACCGGCCGCGAGACGCGCGGCGTCCTCCTGACGGTTGGCATCGGGGAGATCCTGGTCCAACTCGGTCTGACTCCCGTCGTCGCCGTCATCCCCGGCCTGGCCGCGGCACTGGGGGTCAGCGCAGCGGACGGTGCGTGGGTTCTGACCGCGTTCATCCTCGCGCTCGCCGGCACGCTGCTCGTCTGCGGCCGGCTGGGCGATCTCATCGGGCATCGCACGATGTTCGCCTGGGGAGCCATCGTCTACGCGCTCGCCGGCGCGCTGGCGGGGCTGCTCGCGAGCTTTCCGATGCTTCTGGCCGCGCGCACGCTTCAGGGAGTCGGCGCGGCGATGATCTCGGGCAACAACCTGGCGATCCTGATGCGCGCGATGCCGGTCGCGAAGCAGGGTCGGGCGATTGCCGTCGTCGCGATGACGTCGTCGCTGGCCGCGGTACTCGGGGCGGGGCTCGGGACCGCGGCGGTCGCGTTCGGCGGTTGGCCGCTGCTGTTCCTCGGGCCTGTCCCGCTCGCGCTGTGGGCGGCGATTCGCGGCCGATGCCTGCCGGATCCTCCGCGGGATCGTCGGGGGCGCGTTGACTGGGCTGGCGCCGGGCTGCTCGCGCTGACCGCCGCGCTCGTCGCGATCGCGCTCAATCATCCCCATGGCACGACCAGCGACGTGGTCATGCCGCTGTTCCATGTGGCGATCCCCGTCCTCGCCCTCATGGCCGCGATCATCTTCGTGCTGGTCGAGCGGCGGGTCGAGACGCCGCTGATCGACTGGACCCAGCTTCGGAGCCGGACCTTCGCCGCCGCCATCGGCGTGAACACGGTGCTCCATCTCACGATGATGGCGACCCTGTTCCTGGGGCCGGTACTGATCGTCCGCGGCCTCGGTCAGTCGGACGCGGCGGGTGGGATGCTGATGGTGGCGGTCCAGGCCAGCGTCGTCGGCACGGCGTACCTCGGAGGCTGGCTCTACGATCGCACGCGTTCCCGCTGGATCCGCCCGGGCGCCGCGGCGATCCTCGCCGTCGGCTTTGTGGCCTGGGCGCTGAGCGGCGTGGCCAGCAGTTACGCCGCGCTGATAGCCTTCGGACTCTTCTCCGGGCTCGGCAGCGGCGTGTTGCTGGCCGTCAACAACGTGGCGGTCATGACCGGCCTGCCTGATGCCTATCGCGGGGTGGCGTCAGGGATGCTCGAGACGACGCGCCACTTCGGCCACGCCTTCGGGGTGACGATCCCCACCGCGATCGTTGGGTTGGTTGCGGCCACCACGGACGTGGGGGGTGACGCTACCGCGCTGCGCTGGGGCTTCTTCTGGTCATGCCTCGGCATGGCGGTCATCGCGTGTCTCGGTATCCTGCTGGCGCTGGCCCCACCGCGCCAGGGCTCTTCGCCGACGTAGCGAGCGTCGCACCCGGCAAGAGTCTATACTTGGCGCAATGGTTTCCGAGGCGCTTCACGGACTGCAGGCCGAGAAGCGCACGACCAGACGTGCCGCGAGGCGGAGATCGCCGAACCGCTCGCTCCAGCGGACCGGGCACTCCCGTTGCTCGTGCCCCGGCTGCCGGGCGTGAACGTTCGCCGCATGGGGGAGCGACCAGCTGTCGAGGGGCGTAACGCGCCGGTGCCGGACCTGGAGACGGTTGGCGTCCACGGATGCGACAGCGTTCGTGGTCGTCCTCATCGTGCTCCTCGCCAGCACGATCCTCGCCGCGCCGTTCGCCGCCGAGGCGCAACAGGCGGGCAAGATCGCCCGGATCGGCCTGCTGTGCGCGGTCCGGTGCGAAGGCCCCGGGCTCGACGTGCTCCGCGCGGGCTTGCGGGATCTGGGCTGGGTCGAGGGGCGCAATCTGGTCATCGAGCCTCGCGCAGCGGGCGGGCAGCTTGACCGATTGCCGGCGCTGGCCCGAGAGCTGATTGCCCTGAATCCGGACGTCATCGTCGCGTCCGCGCCGCAACCCAGCCGGGCGGCGAAGGACGCGACGTCGGTCCTCCCCGTCGTCTTCGTCGCGTTGGCCGATCCCGTCCGCGTCGGGCTCGTCCAGAGCCTCGCCCGTCCGGGCGGAAACATCACGGGAGTCGCGACTCTGGTACCTGGCGGCTTCATGGGCAAGCAGCTCGAGCTCCTCAAGGAAGCGGTGCCCGGTGCGTCACGCGTCGCAACACTCGGCAACCCGACGAACGACGTCTATCGGGCGACGTTTCCTGTCGAGGTCCCGCCGACCGCTCGGGCGCTTGGACTCCGGCTCCAGGTCCTCGAGGTGTCGGAGCCCGGGCACATCGAAGGCGCCATCGATGCCGCGGTCCGGGGACGGGCCGACGTCCTCCACGTGATCGGAGACCCCATCTTCCACAGCCCGCCGAACCGCCTGCCGGACCTCGCCGCGCGAGCCCGCCTGCCGGCGATCTACATCTCCGCCGAGCTGGTCCGGGCGGGTGGGCTCATGTCCTACGGCACGAGCCTACCCGAGCTGTCGCGGCGCGCCGCGACCTACGTGGATCGGATCCTGAGGGGAGCGAAGCCCGCCGAGCTCCCCGTCGAGCAGCCCACGAAGTTCGAGCTCGTCATCAACCTCAGGACCGCCAGGGCGCTCGGGCTCACGATCCCGCAGTCGCTCTTGCAGCGGGCCGACCAGGTCATCGAATGAGCGAAGGAGCTTCGAGCATCGGGGCGGCCGCAGGGAGCGAGACCCGGCGTCGGGTGAAACGGCGTGGTCGACGCGAACCGACGCCGGGCCGATGCAGCATCCTGCCAGTCATCGAGGTGTCGAGAGCAACCGCTTCACCGACGGCCATCACATCCGCCACTGGGCCGAGGGCGGCCCCGTGAGGCTGTCCAGTCTCGCGCTGCTGTGCCGGCGTCACTACCGGCTGGTCCACGAGGACGGGTTCACGGACGGGTTCACGATGGAGGGCTCGCGGGAGGGCGAGCTGAGGTTCCGCTGGCCGAACGGGTGGCTGCTGCCGCCGGTCCCGCCGATGCCGGGTGTGGAGGGCGACGCGGCGGCCGCGCTCGCCCGGGAGAACGGGGCGCGGGGGCTCGAGATCACGCCGCGGACGGCGCTGCCGGGGTGGCTGGGCGAGGGGCTGGACGTCGGCGGTGATATACGCGTCGGCGATAATAATGGCGTAGTTCAATATAGAGTGCGATTCGCCGAATCGGCAGCGATTGCGGCCAGAGCCGCAATGCAGTGATCGAGGGCGCGCCAGGGGACGAGTGCCATACACCGTTGAGGTCGCCGAGTCGGTCGAGGACCACTTCCGGGCGTTGACGGCTCGTGACCGGGCGAGAGTGTTGGCAGCAATCGGCCGGCAATTGCTTCATGAACCGCTCAAAGAAACCCGGAACCGGAAGCCTCTCCGACCAAATCCGGTGGCTCCTTGGGAGCTGCGCGTCGGTGCCCTTCGGGTGTTCTACGAAGTGGTTGGAGCCGAGACAGCCGTCGTGCGGATTCTGGCCATCGGCCGGAAGCAACGCAGCGTACTGACGATCGGCGATGAGGAGATCCAGCTGTGAAGACACTGAAACTGTCCTCGGCGGTTCGGCCTCTCGCGGAGTACGTCGCCAATCTCAAGAACGACACGGTCGTTCTGACGGAAGGAAACCGTGCCGTCGCGGCACTCATACCGTTGAAGAACGTGGATCGCGAATCGATGACGTTGAGTCAGCATCCCGAGTTCTTGGAACTGATCGCCCGCTCTCGGGCTGAATTCGACGCAGGCCGAACGATTGCGTTAGACGAGATGAAGCGACGTGTGTTGTCGAAGCGATCGTCGAACACACGCATCCAGCCGACGGCGCGCCGGGCGCGCCGCGGCTGATACGCGGCGTTCGGCGCGGAAGGAGAGAGGCGCAGAGCATGGCTCCCGGAGTTCGGGTTCTCGATGACGACTCTCGCCGCAAGGCCGCCGTCCAGATCGATCTGAAGACGCGGGGAGTCCCGGGTCTGTGGAGAATGCGGATCGGCGAGTGTCGGGCCGTGTGCGCGACTGACGACGGCGCATGCTCGTCGACGTCCGCGCGGCCCGACACCCGAGTGATGCGTACGCCCAGGGGCGGCTTCACGCCGAACTCCCGGTTCGACCGGACCGCCGGCTCGCATTCTGTCGCCGCGGCCCGTCAACGTGAAGGTCCGCCGACTCGAGCGATCGACCCGGACCAGGGCATGATGACCGAGATCGGCCAGAGTGGAGGCAAAGGATCCCGGCGAGCTGAACCGTGCTGACGATGTCACGATGCACTCTCGCGGTCGTCTTGGTGTTCGCCATTCTGGTCATGCCGCTCGCGGTCCGGGCGCAACACGCCCGCATCTATCGGGTGGGGGCCGTGCTGCTGGGAGGCTCGCACGCGTCGACGATCGACGGGCTGCGGGACGGGCTCCGAGAGCTCGGCCTGGAGGAGGCTCAGCACTTCACCTTTCATGTGCGCGATGCCAAAGGCGATCCGAAGGCGGTGGAGACGGCGGCAAGGAGTCTCGAAGCGGAGAAGGTGGACGTGATCGTCACGGTGAGCACGTCGGTCACTCTTGCGGCCAAGCGGGCCACGAAGAGCGTCCCGATCGTGTTCTATGCCGGATTTGATCCGGTATCTGCCGGTCTCGTCGACAGCTTCCGGAGACCGGGTGGAAGGCTGACGGGAATCCACAGACAGGCTACAGACCTGACGGCGAAGCGCCTCGAGCTGCTGAAGGAATTGGTGCCGGGCCTCCGCAATGTGGTGACGTTCTACCGGCCCGACAATCTCGTCGCCCGGCGGTCCGTCAAGATTGCGCGCGAGGCCAGCCGTCAACTCAAGCTGGAGCTCGTCGAGCGGCCAGTCGCCTCGGTCGAGGAACTGCGGGCGCGTCTGCGCGCGCTCCGGCCCGGGGAGTCGGATGCTCTCTTCCTCGTGTCGGACGCGATGGTAAGCAGTCAGGCGGAGCTGATCGTCGAGGTGGCGACTGCGAAGAGGCTGCCAACCATGTTCCAGGAAGGAGGCAGCGTCGCCATGGGGGCGCTCGCCGCCTATGGCGAGAGCCTCTATACGATCGGCCGACTCTCCGCCAAGCACGTCCAGCGGATCGTTCTGGGCGCCGATCCGCGGGACCTCCCGGTCGAGCAGGTGGACCGAGTCCACTTCGTGATCAATCTGAAGACCGCGAAGGCCCTTGGCCTCACGATTCCCCCGTCCTTGCTGGCCCGGGCTGACGAGGTCATCGAGTGACGCTTCGGCGATTACAGCCGACGCTCGCTGAGAGTCCACCGCCTCATCAGTACGCTCGTCGGATCCGTGGAGGCCATTGCGTTCGACCAGCGGACGGCGGACCGTTTCGGCGCGCTTGCGACGGCTCTGGCCCGGCGTGTGCGCCGATCGTCGCCCTCGACACGCACATGGCGGCGCACGCCCTCTCGCTGGGCCTGACGTTCGTCGGACTCGAGACGGAGAACTCGCCGTGACGTCATTGGCCGAAGAAGCAGGTTGAACGAACCGGCGACGCCGGCCGCCCAGCCCCGACGTTCGGCGGACGTGACCGGACGTGGAACTCCCAGCGACGGAGGACCCCGACATGGCGCTGGAGACCCAGGAGCAGATGGAGGCACGACTCCTCGGCGTGATCGCAGAGTCGCAGTTCGATGTGCTCGCCGACGACTACATCTGGCAACCGATGGAGGCTGATCGAGCTCCGGCTCGCGATGCCATCGCTTGTGTACGTGACGGCTCGATGTGGCACGAGTTCGTTCCGGCGCCCGTCGGGACGTCAGCGCAGCGCTACCGTGTAGTGAGCTTTCACTTCAAGGAGGGGGGCGACGCTGCCGGCTTCGTTGCCTGGCTGGCCGCCCATCTCAAGCGCTCCGCCGGAACGGGCTCGGTCGTGATCTGTGGCAAGGATCGCCGCGACACGCCGGCCCTGTTCCAGACATCGCAGGGGGTGTTCGATTACTGGTGCTGCTCGGTCGCTGCGGGCGAGAAGTTCGTCGCCGTCATACGATCGCTCATCGAAGGGGGCCGCAAGCAGGTCCGATGACGAAGCAACCCGGCGGGCTCGTCTCGGCGATTGTCACGGCCGTGGACGGCTCGGGGTCAAGCCAGCAGCACGCGTCTGGCGCTCTCCGTCCTCGCGCGTCTCGGCGATCGCGACCCCCCGTCTGACCCGGCCGTTCGCTCCACGCGGCGGCGGCTCCGGCGTGTTGCGCCGGCCGGCGAACGCTCGATGGGCGAGGCCCCTCGCGCTTGCACGCGCCCGTGGCGCTCTGCCCCCCGGGCCTCTAGAATGGCCTCGCCATGAGCCGCTTCTTCATCGTCGACGGCCACTCCCACCTCTTCCGCGCCTACCACGCGGTCGGATACCTCTCGACCTCGCGCGGCGTGCCGAGCCACGCGGTGCTCATCCTCAGCACCATGCTGTGGAAGCTCATCCGGGAGGAGCGGCCCGAGTACCTCGGGATCGCCTGGGACGCGCCCGGCCCGACGTTCCGCGACTCGCTCTTCGCGGACTACAAGGCGACCCGCACCGCGATGCCCGGCGACCTCGCGCGGCAGATCCCGTACGTGCGGCGGCTCTTCGAGGCCATGCGCACGCCGGTGGTGGAGGTGCCCGGCTACGAGGCCGACGACGTGCTCGCGACCCTGGTGGATCGCGCCCTCCTCCACGACGACGTGGAGGTCGTCGTGGTGACGGGCGACAAGGACCTGCTCCAGCTCGTCGGTCCCCGGGTGAAGGTGCTCAGCGTGGCCGGCCGCACGGGGGAGCCCGTGTGGTACGACGAGGCGAAGGTGCGCGAGCGGTGGGGCGTCGAGCCGTCCCAGATCGCCGACGTGCTCGCCCTCATGGGCGACAGCATCGACAACATCCCGGGCGTCCACGGCGTGGGCGAGAAGACGGCCGTGAAGCTCATCGGCCAGTTCGGGAGCGTCGCCCGCCTCTACGACAACCTCACGCTGGTGACCGGCAAGATGCGGGAGACGCTCGCGAACGGGCGGAAGGACGCCCTGCTCTCGCGGGAGCTGGCGCTCCTCAACCACGACGTCCCGATCGAGTTCGACCTCGAGCGGTTCCGGCGCACCGACCCGGACTGGGGGAAGCTGCGGGCGCTCTGGATGGAGATGGAGTTCACGCGGCTGCTCAAGGAGCTGCCGGCCCAGGCTCCGGCCGTGGCGCGGCCGGCCGAGCCCGCGGCGGCGCTCGACACGCCGGACGCCGTCGCGCGCTGGCTGGCGCGCGTCCCGGCGGGCGAGCCCGTCGCGGTCGACTGGGCGGGCGAGGCGAGGCCGCCCGAGCCCCGCATCGTCGCGCTCGGCGTGTTCCACCCGGCGGCCGGCTCGGCGTGGGTCCCGGCGGAGGCCGGGCTCCCGGACCTCGGCGCGAGGCCGCTCGTGGTCCACGACGCGAAGGCGCTCGTCCAGCGCGCGCTCGCGGAGGGGCGGCCGGCGCCGGCGGTGGACGACAGCGCCGTGGCCGCCTACCTCCTGAACCCCGCGCGCTCGGCCTACCGGCTGGACGAGATCTGCATGGAGGCCTTCGGCGAGTGCCCGGCGGCGCTGCCCGCCGAGCTCACCGCGGGCGCCCCGCCGGGCGACCTGCTCGCCGAGCGCGCCCGCTGGGTCTGGCGCTACTGGGAGCACGCCGCCGGGGAACTGGCCGAGCGCGGCCTCGACGCCCTCTACCGCGACATCGAGCGGCCCCTGGTCGCCGTGCTGGCGCAGATGGAGCGCCACGGCATCCGCGTGGACCCGGGGCGGCTCGAGGCGTTCGCCCGGGAGCTCGAGCGCCAGCTCGACGCCCTCCAGCGGGAGATCTGGCGGCTGGCGGGCGAGGAGTTCAACATCGGCTCGCCCAAGCAGCTGGCCCACGTGCTGTTCGAGAAGCTGAAGCTGCCGGCGCTCCGCCGGACCAAGACCGGCTACTCCACCGACGAGCGCGTGCTCACCGAGCTGTCGGTCGGCCACGAGCTGCCCGCGAAGATCCTCGAGCACCGGAGCCTCGCCAAGCTGAAGGGCACGTACGCCGACGCGCTGCCGGCCCTGGTGAACCCCGCGACCGGGAGGATCCACACGACCTTCAACCAGCTCGTGGCGGCCACCGGGCGCCTGTCCTCGCAGGACCCGAACCTCATGAACATCCCGATCCGCACGGAGCTGGGCCGGCGGATCCGCGCGGCGTTCATCCCCGAGGAGGGCTGGCGGTTCGTCGCCGCCGACTACTCGCAGATCGAGCTGCGGATCCTCGCCCACCTGAGCGAGGAGCCGGCGATCATCGAGGCCTTCGAGCGGGGCGAGGACATCCACACCCGCACGGCGTGCGAGGTCTTCAAGGTGGCGCCGGAGCAGGTGACGTCGCTCCAGCGCACGATCGCCAAGAGCGCCAACTACGCGATCCTCTACGGGGTGAGCGCCTTCGGGCTGAGCCAGGCGACGCGCATCGACCAGAAGGAGGCGCAGCGGTACATCGACGCCTACTTCGCCGCCCATCCCCGCGTCCGCGCCTTCATCGACCGGACGCTCGCCGAGGGCCGCGAGCGCGGCTGGGTCTCGACCCTGCTCGGCCGGCGGCGCTACCTGCCGGACCTGCTCTCCCAGAACCCGGTGGCGCGCAACGCCGCCGAGCGCATGGCGATGAACGCCCCGGTGCAGGGGAGCGCGAGCGACATGATCAAGGTGGCGATGGTGCGGCTGCACGCGGCGCTCGCGGCGCGCCGGCTGCGCGCGCGCATGCTGCTGCAGGTCCACGACGAGCTGCTGTTCGAGGCGCCCCCCGAGGAGGTCGCCGCGGTCGAGGCGCTGGCGCGCGAGATCATGGCCGCCGCGCTGCCGCTGCGCGTGCCCGTCGTCGTGGACGTCAAGACCGGCAAGGACTGGTCCGAGGTGTGAGGCGCCCCTTCCTCCTGGTCGGCCTCACGGGCGGCATCGCGAGCGGCAAGAGCACCGTCTCCGCGATGTTCCGGGCGCTCGGATGCGTCGTCATCGACGCGGACGTGCTGGCCCGGGAGGTCGTGGAGCCCGGCGAGCCCGCGCTGGCGGAGATCGTCCAGGCGTTCGGCCCCGCGGTGCTCGACGCCCGCGGGCGGCTCGACCGCAAGGCCCTCGGGGCCATCGTCTTCGCCTACCCCGAGCGGCGTCGCCAGCTCGAGGCCATCACCCATCCGCGGATCCGGGAGCGCTTCGCCCGCCGGCTCGAGGAGCTGGCCGCGGACGGCTTCCGGGGCATCGTCCTGTTCGACGCGCCGGTGCTGATCGAGAGCGGCGGCCACAAGCTGATGGACCGGCTCGTCGTCGTCTTCGTCGACGAGGCCACGCAGCTCGCGCGGCTCATGGCGCGCGACGGGATCAGCCGGGAAGAGGCCGAGCGCATGATCCGCTCCCAGATGCCGCTCGCCGAGAAGGCCAAGCTGGCCGACCACGTCATCGACAACTCGGCCGACCGGGCGACGACCGAGGCCCGCGTGCGGGAGGTCCACGCCGCGCTCACGGCGGAGCCGAGACGGTCGCCGGCGTGACCGGCCGCCCCGCCGACGCCGATGACCACCGGCCGCCGCCGCGCCCTCGGCCAGCACTTCCTCCGCGACGCGGGCATCGCCCGCGCGATCGTCGACCTCGTCGCCCCGGCGTCGACTGACACCGTCGTCGAGATCGGCCCGGGCGAGGGCGCCCTGACCGCGGAGCTGGCTCGCCGCGCCGGCCGCGTCGTCGCCCTCGAGGTCGACCCCGAGCTGGTCGGCCGGCTGCGGGCCCGGTTCCCGGGCGTCGAGGTCCTCGAGGCCGACGCCAGGACGTGGGACTACCGGGGGCTCCGGCAGGGGGCCGGCGGCCGGGCGATCGCCGTCGGCAACCTGCCCTACAGCGTCGGCAAGCCGATCCTGATGGCGCTCGTCGGGGCGCGGACCGCCCTCGACGAGATGGCGCTGATGCTCCAGCGGGAGGTCGCCGAGCGGGTGGCGTCGGCCCCGGGGGGCAAGACCTACGGGAGCCTCAGCGTCCTGACCCAGCTCTACTGCGACGTGCGGCTGGCGCTCCGGGTGCCTCCCGGCTCCTTCCGGCCCCCGCCCCAGGTGGACTCGGCCGTCCTCCACCTGCGAGTGCTCGACGCCCCGCGCGTGCCCCTCGCAGACGAGCGGCGGTTCCACGTCGTCGTGAGGGCGGCCTTCGCGCAGAGGCGCAAGACGCTGGCGAACGCGCTCGCCGCCGGGCTCGGCGTGCCGGCGGATCGCGTCAGGCGGGCGGCCGAGGAGGCCGGGATCGAGCCGTCGAGGAGGGCGGAAACCCTCTCGATTTCCGAGTTTGCAGCGCTCGCGGCCCGGCTATGATGGTGCAAATGCTCGCCCGGCTCAGGGAGCTGAGTCACCGGCGCCCGGTCGTCATCGGAGCCGTCATCGCCGGCCTGGCGCTGGCCGCGGGGATCGCGGTGTCCCGCGGAAGGCCCGAGCCCGAGCCCCTGCCGCCCGCCGATCTCGTCTCGACTCCCGAGCCGGAGGCTCCCGAGGCCCAGGAGGGTCGCCTGGAGACCGTGAAGCTGCGCCGGGGCGACACCCTGGTGACCGCGCTCCGGCGCGCCGGGCTGAGCCTCGCGAAGGCCAACGAGGTCGCCGCCGCCCTCCAGAAGGCGGGGGCCGACCTCCGGCGACTCCGCCCGGACGACACGCTCGAGATCACGTGGAGCCCCGCCGACGAGCCGACGGCGATCACCTGGGAGGAGAGCCCCTGGGTCCGCCACGCGGCCGTCGCCGGCGAGGACGGCTGGTCGGTGAAGCGGCTCGAGACCACGCCGGACGTCAGGGTCGAGGCCGTCCGCGGGGTGGTGGAGCGGTCGCTCTTCCACGCGGTCGACCAGATCGGCGAGTCGCCCCAGCTCGTGCTCGCCTTGGTGAACATCTTCGAGTCCGACTTCGACTTCACGGCCGACACCCGCAGCGGCGACCGGTTCCGGCTGCTCATCGAAAAGCGCTACGCCGGGACGACCTTCGTCAGCTACGGCCGCATCCTCGCCGCCGAGTACGAGAGCGAGAGCGGCAAGCGGCGGCTCACCGGCATCGGCTTCGCGCGCAAGGGCGCCAAGTTCGGCTTCTACGACCCGGCCGGCCAGTCGCTCCGCAAGAGCTTCCTCAAGTCGCCGCTGGAGTTCTCCCGGATCACGTCCGGCTTCACCTACGCCCGGCCGCATCCCATCCTGGGCGGCGTCCGCCCGCACCTGGCGATCGACTACGCGGCGCCCGTCGGGACGCCGGTGCGCGCGGTCGCCGACGGGGTCGTCCTGCGCGCCGGCTGGAACGGCGGCAACGGCATCCAGGTGCACCTGCGGCACCGCAGCGGCTACGAGACGTACTACAACCACCTGTCCCGGGTGGCGGCCGGCGTCCGCGGCGGCGCCCGCGTGTCCCAGCGCCAGGTGATCGGCTACGTCGGGGCGACGGGGCTCGCCACCGGCCCCCACCTCGACTACCGGGTCGCCCGCAACGGCGGCTTCGTGAATCCCCTCAGCGAGAAGTTCATCCCCGGCGAGCCCATCCCGGCCGGGGAGAAGGCCGAGTTCGCCCGCTACACGCGGTCGCTGCTCTCGCGGCTGGACGAGGAAGCGCCCTTCTGAGCCGGCCGGAGCGCCTCGCGGCGCCCGGCTCAGCGCGCACCGATCGTTCTCGATTCCCCTTGCCGCCGGCCTCGGCGGAGCCGTACCATCCCGCCTCGATGGCCAGCGGCCAGGCCGGGGGGGCGGACGGTCGGCTCGAGAAGATCTCCGACTACCACGTCGCCCGCTACGGCGACCGCACCGTCGTCCCGCTCAACTCCTCCGCCCGGCTCCGCGCCGAGCTGTTCCGCCGGTGGGTGGGGACGGGCAAGCGGATGCTGGAGCTGGGCTGCGGCAGCGGCGAGCTGTTGGCCCGCTACGCGGCCGGCAACAAGGTGACCGCGATGGACGTCGACCGGCCGGCCGTCGAGGCGTGCGGCGCCCGCCTCGGCGTCGAGGCCGTGTGGGGCGACTTCGCGACGGCGCTGCCCTTCGCCGACGAGACGTTCGACGCGGTGATCGCCGCCGAGACCCTCGAGCACATGCCGTACCCGACGATCTTCCTCGGCGAGGTGCGCCGCGTCCTGCGGGGCGGCGGGCTCTTCATCGGCTCGGTGCCGAACGCCTACCGGTACCGCAACCGCCTCGACGTGCTGCGCGGCCTGCCGATCGACACGGACCACACCCACGTGCAGTTCTACTCGCTGGCCTCGCTCCGCCGCGCGCTGGAGGGGTGGTTCGTCGTGGACGACATCGTTGCCGTCCGCGGCCGCTGGGCGCACCGCTGGCCGTCGCTCTTCGCCCACAAGTTCGCCTGGAGGAGTCACCGCGGCGCGTAGGGGTGGCGTGGGCTACGACTTCCCGACGCTCCCCGACCTGCTCCGGCGCGACCTCGCGCTGGTGCTCGTCGGGATCAACCCCGGGGCCCGGTCGGTCGCCCGGGGCCACTACTTCTCGAGTCCCAGCAGCCGGTTCTGGCCGGCGTTCTCGCGCTCGCGGCTCAGCGCCCCGATCAGGCGGGCCCTCGGCACGGACCGCCTCAGCCCGGACGTCGACGCCCGGCTGCTCGACTTCGGCATCGGCTTCACCGACGTCGTCAAGCGGACGACGGCGAACGCCTCGGAGCTGACCGGGCGCGACTTCGCGCTCTGGGCCCCCAGGCTCGTGGAGCGGCTCCGTCGCTACCGGCCGCGGGTCGTCGCCTTCCACGGGCTCACCGCCTACCGGGCCTTCGTCGCCGTCGCGCCGGGCTCCTGGCCCGTGCGCCCGGCGCTCGGCCCCCAGGCCGAGCGGCTCGGCGCGAGCCGGCTCTTCGTGATCCCGAACCCCAGCGGCGCCAACGCCCACTTCCGCCTGGAGGACCTCGTCGCCTGGTACGACACGCTGGCGGAGTTCCTGGCTTCTTCGGGGGACCGCTGACCGGGTGCTACCATGAACGCGCCGCTCCGGCAGGGCCGGGCGGTGTCGAAAGGAGTCCTCGTGGAGCCTGCATCCGAGCCGGCCGTCCGCCTGATCCCCCTCGGCGGCCTGGGCGAGATCGGCCTCAACATGATGCTGGTCGAGTCCGGCGACGACCTCATCGCCGTCGACTGCGGCCTCATGTTCCCCGATCCCGACGAGATGCCGGGGATCGACCACGTCATCCCCGACTTCTCGTACGCGCTCGCCAAGCGCGACGGCTTCCGCGCGGTGGTGCTGACCCACGGCCACGAGGACCACACGGGGGCGCTGCCGTACCTGCTCCGGGACGCGCGGGTGCCCGTGTACGGCACGCCGCTCACGCTGGCCCTCGTGCGCGACCGCCTGCGGGAGCACGGCCTGCTCGAGGGCGCGGACCTCCGGACGATCCGGCCGCGCGCGGCCGTCGAGATCGGGCCGTTCAGGGTCGAGCCGATCCGGGTCACCCACTCGATCGTCGACGGCATCGGCCTGGCCATCGACACGCCGGTCGGCACCATCGTGCACACCGGCGACTTCAAGCTCGACCCGAGCCCGCTCGACGGCGAGCCGCCCGACTACCGGAGGTTCGCCGAGCTGGGCGACCAGGGCGTGCTGGCCCTCTGCTCGGACTCGACCAACGTCGACCGGCCGGGCCACACCCCCTCGGAGGTCGAGGTGGGCGACGCCCTGCGCGGGCGGTTCCGGGGAGCGGCGGGACGGATCATCCTGGCCACGTTCGCCTCGCACATCCACCGGATCCAGCAGGTGCTCACCCTCGCCGCCGAGCACGGGCGCAGCGTGGCGCTCCTCGGCATGAGCATGCAGAAGAACGTGGCGATCGCCACCGAGCTGGGCTACCTGCGCGTGCCGGACGGCGTGCTCCTGCCGCTCGAGGAGGTCGTCGCGCTGCCGCCGGCGCGGCAGGTCATCCTCTCCACCGGGAGCCAGGGCGAGCCGAACTCCGCCCTCGCGCTGATGGCGGCCGGCGAGCACCGGGCGGTGCAGGTCGAGCGCGGCGACCTGGTGATCATCTCGGCCCGCGTCATCCCCGGACACGAGCGCACCATCGGCCGCGTCGTCAACGCGCTGCTGCGGCTGGGCGCCGAGGTGCTCTACGAGGACAACGCGTTCGTCCACGTCTCGGGCCACGCGAGCCAGGAAGACCTGAAGCGGATGCTCGAGCTGACGCGGCCCCGCTACTTCGTCCCCGTGCACGGCGAGTACCGCCACCTCCTCGGCCACGCGCGGCTGGCGCAGGGCATGGGGCTCGCCCCCGACCGCGTCTTCCTCGTCGAGGACGGCACCGGCGTGGAGCTGACCAAGACGGCGGCGAGGATCGTCGGCCGCTACCCGGTGGGCCGCGTCCTGGTCGACGGCAAGGGCGTGGGCGACGTCGGCGCCGTCGTGCTGCGCGACCGGCAGCTCCTCGCCCAGGACGGCCTCATCTCGGTGTCGCTCGTCGTCGACCGGGCCGGCGCCGTCGTGGCGGGGCCGGAGATCGCCTCGCGCGGCGTGGTCTACGTCAAGGAGAACGAGCCGCTGCTGGAGGAGATGCGCTCGGCCATCCGCGCCGCGCTGGCGGGGCGCGAGCCCGCCGCGGGCGACCGCGAGGCGCTCTCGGCGCTCCTGCGCACGACCGTCAGGCAGTTCGTGAACCAGCGGTTCCACCGGAAGCCCGTCGTGCTCCCCGTGATCCTGGAGATCTGATGTCGGCGATCGTCACCGCGAGCGACAAGCCCCGGCGCGCGCGCCGCAAGAAGGAGGCGCGGCGCTGGGTGCGCGAGGCGCGAGCCATCGGGGGCCTGGTCGTCGCGGGCTTCACGCTCGTCGCGCTGGCCACCTACGATCCCGCGCTGCCTCACCGCCTGCAGCCGGCCCCCGCCGGCCCCGTCGGGACCTGGGTCGGATGGGCGCTCTTCCGCCTGTTCGGCTACGCGGGGTACCTGATGCCGGTGCTGCTGGCGGCGCTCGCGCTCGGCACGTTCCTCCGGCCGTTCGTGGCGCGCGGCTGGACGCCGGCGATCGGCCTCGGCCTCCTGATCGCCGCGGCCACCGGCCTGCTGGCGCAGTCGGCGGACTCGCCGGCCGCCGTCGCGGGACGGCCGGCGCTGCTCCACGGCGGACTCGTGGGGCGCGGGCTCGCCGACGGGCTGAACGCGGCCGTCGGGAGCGTGGGGACATGGCTCCTGCTCGTCGCCGCGGTGCCGCTCGGCGTGCTCTTCATGACCCAGGTCTCGTACGGCGCGCTGTCGCGGATCGCCTCCGCCCGGCTCGCCCGGTGGCGCCGCGGCAGATCCGCGCTGAGGACCGCGCGCGCCGTCGTGGCCGGCGCCGCGGCGCTCGTCACGCCGCGGCCGGAGGAGGCGGAGGCGAGGGCCCCGGCCGCGCCGGCCGGCGAGGCCGACGTCGAGGCCCCGCCGCCTCCCGTCGTCGTCGAGCCGCGCAAGCGCGCGGCGGCGGCGCTCGCGTGGCAGGAGACGTTCGACTTCGGCAGGGGCGGCGCCGAGTCGTTCCAGCTGCCGCCGGTCGGCCTGCTGCAGGTCCCCGACGCCTCCGAGCACCGGATCACCCACGAGGAGCTGCAGGAGAACGCCGAGACGCTGCGGAAGAAGCTCCAGGACTTCGAGGTCGACGGTCGCATCGTCCAGGTGAGCCCGGGGCCGATCATCACGTCGTACGAGTTCGAGCCCGCGGCGGGCGTGAAGATCAGCCGCGTCGTGAACCTGGCCGACGACCTGGCGCTCTCGCTCAAGGCCGCCTCCGTCCGCATCGTGGGGCCGATCCCCGGACGCGGGACGGTCGCCATCGAGGTGCCGAACGCCGAGCCGGCGATGGTCTACCTGCGCGAGATCTTCGCCTCGCCGGACTTCGCCGAGTCCAAGCGGCGGCTGCCGCTGGCGCTCGGCAAGGACGTCACCGGCGGCCCCGTCGTCTCGGACCTCACCGCGATGCCTCACCTGCTGGTCGCGGGGGCCACGGGCACCGGCAAGTCGGTCGGGCTCAACGCGATGATCTGCTCGATCCTCTACAAGACGACGCCGGCCGAGGTGCGCTTCCTGATGATCGACCCCAAGCGCCTCGAGCTGTCGGTGTACGAGGGGATCCCCCACCTGCTGGCGCCCGTCGTCACCGACGCCAAGGAGGCGGCCGCGCGGCTCCGCTGGATCGTCGGCAAGATGGACGAGCGCTACAAGCAGCTCCAGCTCAAGCAGGTCCGCAACATCGAGGGCTACAACAAGGTCGTCGACCCCTCCGAGCGGCTGCCGTACTGGGTCGTCGTCATCGACGAGCTGGCCGACCTGATGCTGGTCTCCGCGGGCGACGTCCAGACCTCGCTCGTCCGGCTCGCCCAGCTCGCGCGGGCGATCGGCATCCACCTGATCGTCGCCACGCAGCGGCCGTCGGTCGACGTCGTCACGGGCCTCATCAAGGCGAACTTCCCCACGCGCATCGCGTTCCAGATGGCGTCCAAGGTGGACTCGCGCACGGTGCTGGACGCCAACGGCGCCGAGACGCTGCTGGGCCGCGGCGACATGATCTTCGTGCCGCCCGGGGCCAACAAGCAGATGCGGGTCCACGGCGCCTGGGTGAGCGACGAGGAGGTCAAGGCCGTCTGCGAGTTCCTCCGCACCCAGGGCACGGCGGTGTACGAGGAGGTCCAGCTCCCCGTGGAGGAGACGGGCGGCGAGGGCGGCGACGGCTCGGAGCGCGACGACCTCTACTGGGACTGCGTCCGCCTGGTCATCGGCCAGCGCCAGGCGTCGATCTCGTTCCTGCAGCGGCGGATGGGGCTGGGCTACCCGAAGGCCGCCCGCTTCATCGACATGATGGAGCAGGACCGCATCATCGGCCCCGGCCAGGGCGCCAAGCCCCGCGAGATCCTCCAGGGCCCGGAGTTCCTCCAGAAGATGGGGAAGTAGGGCCGCCGATCACGCCGCATCACCCACCTCCCGCGTCCTCTCGGTCGCAACCGCCGTGCCGGCACGCGCGCGTCAGAGGGTGACCCTGACGCGGTACGTCAGCTTCGCGGCGCCCTCCTTCGGGACCGGCACGCGGAAGCGCAGCGTGCGGGCCTCGAGCTTTTCCGCGGCGTGAGTCGAGTGCAGCACCTGCCAGTCGCCGGGCACGGGCTCGATGACGGTCACCGTCTGGTCGGCGCTCTTGTGGTTGCGGAGGTGCACTTCCCACTCCACCTCCCAGACGTTCCTGGCGATCTTCCGGAAGTCGCGCTGGATGCGCTCGCCGACCACGTCGAAGGCGTCGCCGACCCTCAGCTTCACGCGCTCGTCCTTCGGCGTGTGCTCGATCCAGTCCTCGCCGATGAACTGCTGGCTGCCGCTCCTGTCGGCCTTGTAGACGCGCAGCCGGCCCCTCGGCAGCGGCACGCCGAGGCGGTTGTCCTTGCTGTTGCGCAGCTCGAGGTAGATGCCGACCTTCTGGTTCGAGACGGGCACGCCGTAGGCGTTGCGGTAGTAGTCCTGGGCGCCCCGGTAGACGAGCTGCTTGTCCACGGCGACGCCGGAGGCGGCGAGCAGCGCGAGCTGCTTCGTCTGGTTGTCCTTGATCGTGGTGCGCCCGTCGAGCGTGTAGAGGTGGTACTCGAAGAACCCCTCGGCGACCAGCTCGCGGCGGGCCTCGTCGGCCGACGGCGTGCGCGCGACCGCGCGCATCGCCGGGACGTCCCTGAACCCGTCGCGGGCCCGGTTGACGTCGCCGGCCACGAGCTTCAGCGCGGCGTCGCGGTAGGTGGCGCCGCTGCGATTGTCGATCGTCACCCACCCGGTGAGGTCGCCGCGCGCGTCGTCGGCGTTCACGACCAGCACGTAGTCGGCCCTCCACGTGATGCCGCTCGTGAGATAGGACGCCTCCACGCGCTGCGCCGCCGCGGCCTGGTTGCGCGCCAGCCAGGCGAGCGTCGGGCGCGAGACGAGGTTCTCGGGCAGCGCCGGCAGCACGAGCCGGCCGAGATGGCCGAGGTGGATCTGGCCGTTGACCTCGAAGACGGGGCCGTCGGTGCTGAGCAGCGTGGCCTCGTGGTACGTGCCGTCGCCGTGGTGGAGGCGCACCCGCCTGCCGACGTACTTCTCCATCAGCTTCTGGCTCGAGAGCAGGTCGTACTCGTAGTTCTGCTCGAGGATCCTCAGCCCCTGCGGATCGGCCAGCGAGCGCACGTGCAGCGTCGTCGGGTCGATGTGCGCCGCCACCTCCATGAAGCGCACCTCGATGACGCCGGCGGGCAGCCGCACCTCGCGAACGTCCTTCACCAGGCCGAGGTTGCCGTTGTAGATCGTCACCGTCACGTCGCGCTGGGCGTCGCGGGTGACGGTGAGCGGCGCGGCGCCGGCGGCGAGCGGCAGGAGCACCGCGGAGAGCAGCGCGAGGGCGAGCGTCGTCCGGAGCATCGGGGTCCTCCCGGGGCGGCGTGTCGGCTCCATCACCCGGTTGGACAGGGGCCGGGGGAGAAAGTTCCCGCCCCGGGCGATGTCAGCGCACGAGGCGCACCGTGACCCGGACGGCCGGGGCGTCGGCAGGGGGAGGGGCGCCGGGGCTCCAGGCCCCCAGCGAGGCCAGCTCCCGGGCGAGCGCGTCGTAGCGGTCGCGCGGGACGAGCACCTCGACGACGCGGTCCTCCCCCTCGGCTCTCCGGGACACGACGGAGCCGCCGAGCCGGCTCGCGGCGGCGGTCAGGCGCTCGTCGGCGGCCGCCACGTCGGCGACGGCGAGCCGCCCGCCGGCGATGGCCGCGGCGGGCGCCCGGGCGGCACGCGGCTCGACGGCGCGCGGCGGCTGCGCGACTCCCGGCTCGCCGCCGGCCTTGTCGGCGGCGCGAGGCTCGGGAGCGCCGGCCGCGGGCGGCGGGGGAGTGGCCGCGGGCCGGTCGGCCTCGGGGCGAGCGCCGACTGCCGGCGCCTCCGGAGTCCGCACGCCGGAGTCCCTGAAGGCGTCCGCCGTCGCCCGCTCGCGCCGCTCGACCGGCGACCGGGCCGTCGGGGACTCGGTGTCGGCCGGAAGAGCTTGCGATGCCGGCGGCGCGTCCCCGCGGGCGGCGGGGGCCTCGCCGGTGGTGACCGCGCGCTGCTGGTCCGGCAGCGCGCGGAACAGCATCGCCGCGAGGCCCGCGATCAGCAGCCCGGCGGCGACCTGCAGCGGCAGCTTCACCGTCCACGGCACGAACAGGTGGCGCAGCCGCCCGCGGCGCGGCGCCTCCGGGCGGGCGGCGGCGGCGACGCGCTCGGCGAAGCCCGCCGGCGCAGACACCGGCGGCAGGCTGCGCGTGAGGGCCACGGTCGCGCGGAAGCGCTCCAGCTCGCGCCGGCACTCGGCGCAGCCCGCGAGGTGGCCGTCGAGCGACGAGCGCTCGGCCGTGGAGAGGGCGTCGTCGACGAGCGCCGAGAACAGCTCGCGGGCGTCGTGGCAGGTCATGGCAGGAACCGCTCCAGCTTCGCCTTCAGGTCCATCCGCGCGCGGTGGAGCCGCGAGCGGACCGTCCCCGGCTCGAGGCCGAGCGCGTCAGCGATCTCCTCGTACGACAGCCCCTCGACGTCCCTCAGCACGACCACGATGCGCCGCTCCTCCGGCAGCTCGGCGATCGCCTGGCGGAGCGCCGCCTCCACCTCGCCGCGCTCCAGCGCCCCCGCGGCGTCGGCCGGGGCCGGCGCGGCCAGCAGCGCCGCCTCGTCGCTCCGCTCGTGGCGGCGGGCCGCGGACGCGAGGCGGTTCAGGCAGAGCCGCGAGGTGATCGCGTAGAGCCACGTCGAGAGCTTGGCCTCGCCGCGGAAGTCGGCGATCGCCCGGTGCGCCCTGAGGAACGCCTCCTGGGCGATCTCCTCCGCCTCGGCGGCGTTGCCCAGCATGCGCAGGGCGATCCCGTACACGCGGTGCTGGTACGCCCGGACCAGCTCCTCGAAGGCGGACGGATCGCCGGCGCGCAGCCGGTCCAGCAGGCTGCCGGCGTCGCGCGCCTCGCCTCCCAACGGTTAGACCGCCACCGGGCGGCGCGGTTCCCGGGCCACGCGGTTGTCGATGGCCCTATGCCGCCCCGGCGTTCCAGATGTCGCGGTCGAGCCTCCACTGGCCATCGAGCTTCTCGCACACCACGGCGAACTCGACGACGGCGGACCCGCTCGCGATCGACAGGCGCGCCTCGCCGACCTCCGAAGCCATGTCGCCCGCGATTTCCAGGTCCACCGTCTCGAGCCGGACGTCCTCGAGCCCGAGCTGCTGCGGGTCTCCCTCGCGCGCGGCGTCCTCGAACCGGCGATTGACGGCGGCGATCCCGGATCGGCTCATGGGACCCTCCTCCTTGCTGGGCGCTTGCGCCGCGGCGCCGGTGGCCCTCAGCGGCCGGCGTCGATCGACGCCAGCGCCGCCCGGGGAACGGACGTCCAGCCGGCCAGGGCATCGAGCCAGGCGAGGTGGGCGGGGGAGAAGATCGGCTCCGCGGTGGCGGGGCGGAGCCAGCGCCTGACGTACAGGGCGGCGGCGAGGAGCTTCCGGGCGCTTGCGTCGCGGTCCACCTGCGCCTGGCCCTCGCGCAGCAGCAGCGCGGCGGCCAGGACGTGGTAGAGACGATCGGCGACCGGCCGGGCGTCGAGGTCGCGCTCGGCGTCGGCGAGGCGCGGCCACCGGGCGATGCGCTCCTGGACGTCCGCGGCCGCGGCCCGCGTCTCGTCGACGACGCGCTTGGCGCACGGCTCGTGGACGGCGTCGAGCAGCCCGGCGACGCGGGCCAGCAGCGCCATGTGGCCGCTCTCGCGCAGGCACGCCCGCTGGACGTCGAGCGCGACGACGCTGGACGTGCCCTCCCAGATGGCGCCGAGGTAGCTGTCGCGCAGCAGGCGGGCGTTCGGCCACTCCTCGACGTAGCCGTTGCCGCCCCGCACGTTCATCGCCTCCCCGGCCACGTGGCGCGCCCGGGCGGTGATCCAGCACTTGGCGAGCGGGGTGACGATGCGCACGAGCGAGCGCGCCACGGCGTCGCCCGCGTCCGCCCGGTCGAGCAGCGCGGCGCCGTCGAGGACCACGGAGCACGCGGCCTCGGCGTCCAGCAGCATCTCGAGCAGCGCCGCCCGCAGCAGCGGCAGCTCGGCGAGCGGCCGGCCGAAGGCGCTCCGGGCGCGCGCGTGGGTCAGCGACTCCAGCACGCAGCGGCGCATGATCCCCGCGGCCCGCATGGCGTTCGACAGCCGCGAGACGTTGACCATCTCCATCATCTGCTTGAAGCCGCTCGCCAGGTCGCCGATGGGGTAGGCGACGGCGCCGTCGTAGGTCACCTCGCCGGTCGCCATCGAGCGGGAGCCGAGCTTGTCCTTCAGGCGGTTGATGGTCCACGCGTTCTTCGTCCCGTCCGGCAGGTACTTCGGCACCAGGAACATCCCGAGGCCGCGCGTGCCCGCGGGCGCGCCGTCGGGGCGCGCGAGCGTCACCGCGCAGTCGGCGTTGGCGTTGGAGCAGAACCACTTGTCGCCGTGGAGGCGCCAGACGCCGTCGGGGCCGCGGACGGCGCGGGTCGTCGACGCCCCGACGTCGGAGCCGCCCGTCCGCTCGGTCATCCACTGCGTGCCCTGGCAGTGGACGGCCATGTCGGTCGCCGTCAGCCGCGGGAGCCACGCCGCCCTGAGCGACTCGTCGCCGAAGCGGCGGAGGATCCGCGCCGTCGCGTCGGTGAGCGACACGGGACACAGCAGCCCGAACTCCGACTGGGCGAAGAGGTAGGACAGCGCGTACTTGACGGCGTGGGGCACGGGCGCCGGCCAGCCGAGGACGCCCGGCCGGTGCGACATCGCGGCGAGGCCGAACCGCGAGAACGCGATCCGCTCCATCTCCCGGTAGGCGGGATGGCGGACGACCTCGTCGATGCGCGCGCCGCGGGCGTCGTGCGTCCTCAGCGCCGGCGGGTTGCGGTCGGCCTCGGCCGCCAGCGCGTCCAGCTCGTCGCCGGCGACGGCGCCCATCTCGACCAGGTGGGGTCGGGCGCGCTCGAGGTCGCCGGGCGCCATCACCGTCGAGCAGACGAACTCGAGGTTCGGGTCGGCGAGGTAGAAGTTCAGGCCGCGGGTGGAGGGCATCGCGTCGGGGGTGGCCATGCCCGAGAGCTTAGCCCGGATCGCCGTCCTCCGTCAGGGTGGGGCGGCCATCGGCGGGTTCGCGGCCGCCCGCACAAAGCGCATCCGCTTCAAGATCGGCGATCCGGTCGAGCCGTAAGGATGATCGGCCAGAGCGGGGCCAGCCTGACAACAGGCATGAGCGGTCCGGCTTCGCCGGCCGCTCAGCCTCCGCGTTAGAACCCGCCCCCCCCGCAAAGCAGACACGTCACGTGCTCTCTCGGGAGCGGACAGATCCCGTGCTCCCTACAGGACTCCTCGGGGCAGTTGCGGCGTCGCGCGAGGCAACGTATAGTCGGCGCACGCCGATCGAGGGGGCGCGTGCGGCATGATGGCCACCAATGGTTCCCGGTCGCGCCGGTACGCCGTACCGGGAGAGTGTCCGGTCGTCCGCCCTGCGAGCCTGTGCGAGGTCGGTCCTTCCGGGTCTCCGCGTCCCCGCCTTCTCGACCGGGTGCGTCTCGCGATCCGAACACGTCACTACAGCCGGCGGACGGAGAAGGCCTATCTCTACTGGATCAAGCGGTACATCTTCTTTCACGGGAAGCGGCATCCCGCCGAGATGGGCGGGGCGGAGGTCACGCGCTTCCTCACGGCGCTGGCGGTCGACGATCGCGTCGCCGCCTCGACCCAGAACCAGGCGCTGAGCGCGCTACTGTTTCTCTACCGCGACGTTCTGGCCCTGGACCTCCCCTGGCTCGACAGCGTGGTCCGCGCCAGGCGCCCGGAGCGGCTCCCCGTCGTTTTGAGCCGAGCGGAGGTTCGCGCGCTGCTGCAGCGACTCGACGGCGTTCCCCGGCTCATGGGCATGCTGCTCTACGGTGCCGGTCTCCGAGTCCTCGAATGCTGCCGGCTGCGCGTGCAGGACGTCGACTTCGCCAGCAACCAGATCACCGTCCGGAGCGGCAAGGGCGACAAGGACCGCGTGACGATGCTCCCGGGCCTCGTGAAGACGGACCTCGCCCGGCACCTGGCTGCCGTTCGCGCTCAGCACGAGGACGATCTGGCGCGAGGCGCGGGCTGGGTGGAGCTACCAACTGCCTTGCTCCGCAAGTATCCGAACGCCGGGCGGGAGTGGGCCTGGCAGTGGGTCTTCCCCGCGACCAGCCTGTACCGCGACCGGCTCACCGGCCAGCTTCGCCGGCACCACCTTCACGAGTCCGTCCTGCAGAAGGCGGTCAAGGGCGCCGCGCGGCGGGCCGGCATCGCCAAGCGCGCCACCCCTCACACGCTCCGGCATTCATTCGCGACCCATCTGCTCGAGGACGGCCACGATATCCGCACCGTCCAGGAGCTCCTCGGGCACCGCGACGTGACGACGACCCAGATCTACACGCACGTCCTGAACCGCGGCCCCGGCGCGGTCCTCAGCCCCGCCGACCGCTTGTGAGGGATGATCCCTGTGGATTAACGGCTGGATATCCCGCGGCGCCCGCGCGCGATAAGCGGAAAGGGGTGCGTCCTGGGGGCAGGGAACGCGCTGATGCGACAGGTGAAAGCGGAGGGGGCGATCGGGTGCGGCCGCGAATAACCCGCGTCTCGCGCCGGTGTATGCGGTGTTATCCGGGGCTGTTCATCGTTTCGTCGAATTCTAGTTGGGCAGCACTGGAGATGCGCGAATGAAGGCGCGGCGCGTGGTCTTCTGGAGTCTCTGCGTCGCGGGGCTCTACGTCCTAGTCGGGACCTTCCTTCACCAAGTGGCATTCCCTGTGCCGGCGATCGCCCCGTCCCTTCTTCCGCGAGCCGGAGACTCGGTGTACAACCACCTATCCGGAGAGAGGCTCGTCTTTCGCCAAACCCATACGGACACCGACGGAGAGTACTGGGAGGCTGACTTCTTCCTCGACCCTCATGGCGCAGCACAGGGTGAACACGTTCATGCCGAAGCCGAGGAGTATTTCCGGGGCGTCGAGGGGGTTCTGACGCTTTCGCTGGACGGCAACGCGCGTGAGCTTCTCCCTGGCGAAACGGTCGTTGTCCCCCCTGGTACGCCCCACCGTCCGTTCAACAACAGCGAGCAGACCGTTCACGTGATCGCCGGAGGCAGGCCGGCACGTCATTTCGATCTCTGCCTCATTCAAACCTGGGGGCTGTTCATGAAGGCCGACCAGAAGGAGCCCGGGCTCATTCCCCTGCTTCCATTCCTCTCCACGGTCGACTGCGACGTGTTTCCCGCTGGCATCCCCGTTGGTGTTGCGCGCACTCTTCGGCTTCTCGTCGCACCCGCGGCCCGCGTGGTCGGGTTCAGCGGATTCGGGCCAGCCTACGACGCACGCAGCGGTCGCCATCCGTAAGTGCTGCCCAACAAGGCGCTGCAGCTGCCGAGCCACAGCGCATTCCAATCGACCTCTGGTAGAGTTTGGCATTGAGACTTGCGCGCTTCGAGCGAGCCACGGAGGCGCTGTGGCTCGCAGCTGAGCGCCGATCCGTTGGGCGGCGAGAGAGTCGCGATGAGCGAGTGGCGTGACACGCTCCTGACGACCTCACAGATCGCAATCACGATTGCAGGCTTTGCTGGCCTCGTCGGCGTCGTCGGTCGGCCTGACCGCATCGGCCAATCCTCGCTTGAGTTCTTCCGGCTGCGATTCATGCTCGAGTACAGCTTCTTCGCTCTCGGGTACTCGCTCCTTCCGTTTCTCGTGTTCAGCGCAGGTTTCGACGAATCGGCAAGCTGGCGCGTATCGAGTGCCTTCGCGTCTTGTGCCTTCGTCGGCTATGCGCTTGTCAATCGTCGCTTCCTGTCGGCGCTCTCACGTACCGCACGCGGCCTCGAACGTGCCGCCATCCTCATCGACGCCCTCGCGACTCTACTTCTCATCTCGAACGCCTTGGGGTTGCCATTTGAACCGAGCGCGTTTTCCTACGTCGCGGCGGTATATCTGCATCTCTTTGGAGCGACCGTCGGGTTCTTCCGCCTCATCGCGCTGGTCTGGAGTCCCTCGGATCGGCGTCAGGGCGACTAGCTCGCCGCCCAACACGGCGCTGCAGCTGACCGGGCTACAACGGGATCCAGTCGACCTTTGGTAGTGTCTGGCGTCGGAACTCGGGCGCTTCGGGCCGCCACGGTGGCGGGCTCGGCAGCTGAGCGCCCGATCCGTTGGGCCGCGCGGATGAGAAGCGCGGTTTCTCTCTCAGGATCGGACCTCTCGCCACGCAGAGCGTCGTTCCACCTCCGCGGGGGAAGGCGCGCTGTGGGTTGCCCGCTACTCGGTCCCCCTCGGCTTGCGCTGTGGGGTTGCC
>Ga0209172_10001654_pt1 | contig 45274 bp, 39 predicted proteins | sample LarsenN4metaG_FD_184113 | JGI IMG/M metagenome (GOLD analysis project Ga0209172, IMG submission 184113) | Hot spring sediment bacterial and archeal communities from British Columbia, Canada, to study Microbial Dark Matter (Phase II) - Larsen... ... | reverse complement strand
CTGCCAAACTTCAAATAACCGTTTGCGTTGTGAAGCGGTAGTGCGTGGGTAGTAGATACGTCCTTTTTTCATTGTTCTTCATCTTACCCATTTTTACCTTCACTGCAATATTTCGTTGACGGATACACTAAACGGCAAAATTTCACTTAAAGCTATTTCGTATATAAAAGCGGTGAGTTTCAAATAGTGATCAATAATTTTATCTAAGCGGCAAAATTTCTATCAGGTGTCTTCTTGATTTTGGCGCAAGAAAGGGTTGACAGGTAAAATTACGAGCTTTGTACGGCTTGAGCAGTCCCGACTTCAAGGGGAGAGCAGGCCGGATATTCCCTGATTTTTTGAAAAGGTTAGCCGATGATAACCGTTAAATATGAGTTCCCTACCTTTACCGTAGAAGAAGCGAGCCGCCTCGCTCGTGAGTATTATGGCCTGAACGCTGTCGCCCAACCTCTCCCCAGCGAGCGCGACCAGAATTTTTATCTCAGAACCGACGCCGGCCAGGAATTTGTGCTCAAAATTGCCAACGCGACTGAGGAGCGCGCCCTGCTCGAACTCCAGAATGAAGTGCTGGAGCATCTGGCCGACCATGCTCCTGAGCTATCGCTCTCGCGGGTGTGCCACAGTCTCACCAACGATTCGATTGTGACTGTCACCAATGGCGACGGCGCGGCCCATCTGATGCGTTTATTGACCTATGTGCCGGGCCAGCTTTTTGCGCACGTGAACCCTCATACGCCAACACTGCTCCACAGTTTAGGCCGGGTGATGGGGACAATTGACCGGGCGCTGCAAGATTTCAGCCACCCGGCCGCCCGCCGTACCCTGAAGTGGGATTTGCCCCACGCTGCCTGGATTCGAGATTATATCCACCATATCACCCCACCGGACCGGCGCGCCATCGTCGAAGGGATGCTGGCCCAATTTGAAACTCAGGTTGTGCCTGCCTTACCCACCCTACGCACCGGCGTCATCTATAACGATGCCAACGATTACAATATCCTGGTTGGCCCCGGCGACCCTTATGAACGGCAGGTGGTCGGGGTGATTGACTTTGGCGATTTGGTGGAAACTCAGACCATTTGCGAATTGGCGATTGCCTTGGCCTACGCCATGATGGACAAGGCGGATCCTCTGGCTGCGGCGGCTCATGTCGTCGCCGGCTACCACGCGGCCTTCCCTCTGACAGAAGCGGAACTGGCCGTGCTCTTCCCGCTCATCTGCACCCGCCTCTGCCTCACTGTGACCAACTCGGCCTACCAGCGACACGTGGAGCCGGACAACCCTTATCTGGTCATCAGCGAGCGGCCTGCCTGGATTTTGCTGGAAACATTGGCCGCGACTCCGCCTCAATTGGCCCATTACATGTTCCGGCAGGCGTGCGGACTGCCCCCCTGTCCCCATAGTCCGGCAGTAGTGGCATGGCTCACAACCAATCGCGACCGAATCGGGCGGCTGGTTGAACCTGATTTGAGCCTGGAAACTCCGGTCGTTTTCGATTTGAGTGTGGGCAGTCTGGAACTCGGCAACTCAGCCGACTTTGCCGACGTGACCAGCTTTACCCGAAAACTTTTCGACCGCCTGAGTGTGGCCAACACCCGTGCCGGTATCGGCCAATACAATGAAGCCCGCCCGATTTACACCAGCGAGTTATTCAAAGCGGACGGCGACAACGGTCCCGAATGGCGCACCGTCCACACCGGCCTCGATCTGTTCATGGCCGCCGGCTCGCCGGTTTACGCGCCACTGGATGGCGTCGTTCACAGCTTTGCCAACAATGCCGGCCCACTCGATTACGGCCCGACGATTGTCCTGGAACATTCGGTGGGGGATGGCTTGACCTTTTTCACCTTGTATGGGCATCTCAGCGCGGACTCGCTGGCAGGATTGTCCGCAGGCAGACCGGTCAAAAAAGGGGACCAAATTGCGACCATTGGCGATTCTACAGTCAATGGCGGCTGGCCGCCTCATCTCCATTTTCAAATCATCACCGACTTGCTGGGCCGCAGCGGCGAATTTCCCGGTGTGGCCCGTCCCAGCCAGCGGGAGTTGTGGCTGAGCCTCAGCCCTGACCCTAATTTGATAACCCAGATTCCCGCACTTTCTACCAACGACGAGCCGGCCATGAGTATCAAGCAAATTCTGGCAGTGCGGCGGCAGCATCTGGGCAAAAATCTGAGTATTTCCTATCGCCAGCCGCTCAAGATTGTGCGGGGCTACCGGCAGTATCTCTATGACGAGGATGGTCAACCCTACCTCGACGCGGTCAATAATGTGCCCCACGTGGGGCACAACCACCCCCGCGTCGTCAGAGCCGGGCAGGCGCAGATGGCGGTGCTCAACACCAATACCCGTTATCTGCACGAAAGCCTGGTTCGCTACGCCGAGCGGCTCTGCGCCACGCTGCCCGAACCGCTGCAAGTCTGCTACTTTGTCTGCTCCGGCAGCGAGGCCAATGAACTGGCCCTGCGCCTGGCCCGCACCCACACCCGACAAAAGGATACCATTGTGGTAGATGTCGGCTATCACGGCAATACCAGCAGCCTGATCGAGATCAGTTCCTACAAATTCGATGGGCCAGGCGGCGCGGGCGCGCCGGCTCACGTTCACAAAGTGGCGATGCCCGATGTTTATCGCGGCCCATACAAGCAGGCCGACCCGCAGGCGGGCGAGAAATATGCCCAACACGTGGCCGAAGTCATCGAGCAAATTCAGGGGCGCGGTCAGCAGGTGGGCGCGTTCATTTGTGAATCGATTCTAAGCTGTGGGGGCCAGATTGTCCTTCCGCCCGGCTACTTACCGGCAGTTTACCAGCACGTGCGTGCTGCCGGCGGCGTCTGCATTGCCGACGAGGTGCAGGTTGGTTTTGGCCGGGTGGGGTCTCATTTTTGGGCCTTTGAAACGCAGGGCGTCGTGCCCGATATTGTCACACTGGGCAAACCGATAGGCAACGGGCATCCACTGGCGGCGGTCATCACCACGCCGGAGATTGCCGCCTCGTTCGACAACGGCATGGAATATTTTAACACCTTTGGCGGCAACCCGGTCTCGTGCGCCATCGGCCTGGCCGTCCTCGACGTGATTGCCGAGGAAGGGCTGCAAGCCAACGCACTGGTCGTCGGCGAGCGGCTGCTGGCCGGGCTGCGCGGCTTGATGGAGCGGCATCACCTCATCGGGGATGTGCGCGGGCTGGGGTTGTTCATCGGCATCGAACTGGTGTTGGACCGTCACACCCTGGAGCCTGCCGGCGCGGAAGCCTCGTACATTGCCAATCGCATGCGCGATCATGGCATTTTGGTCAGTACCGACGGCCCTTATCACAACGTCTTGAAAATCAAGCCGCCGCTGGTTTTCAATGCCGAAAACGCCGATTTTTTTGTCGCTGCGCTGGATAAAATTATGGCCGAGAATTTTGTGCGGAGTGAAAAAGCTTAAGCTTTTTCACTCCGTCATCTAACCGGCAAAATTTCCTTGATTAATTCAAGCTCTGGCGCGTCGTTCCAATTTTAGCTTGACCCGCTTGAGCCGGAACAGGTCTTCCCGTTCGCGCTCCTCCAGCACCATTTGAATGTAGTTGCGCTGGGCCTCCAGGCGAGGGATGAGCACATTTTCCAGGGCATTGACCCGCCGGGTGGTCCGGCCAATTTCTTCGGCCAGGCGGCGCAGGCGCATCTCGCTAGAAGCCAATTCGATAATCAGTTCAAGCTGGCTCTCAAATGCCTCAGCCGCCGCCTCGATTCGGCTGGACACGCCGTTCAGGCTATAGCCCCGGTCGAGCGGCCCTCGAACCAGGCTCTTCTGCTCGATGATCGGGGTCAAAACGCCCATGATGTTGGTCACATTGACCGTCAGCGAAATTTGTCCCTGGGCCGCCAAAGCCGCCGATTGGACCGCTTCCGGCCCGTCCAGCGCCTCGGCCAGGGCCAACGCCGCCACCGCCTCGCCGACGCTCTGTTCCAGCTCGTCGCTGCCACGCACAACTTGTTCGGCCAGGCGCATCAATTCTTTCAGCAAGGCGTTGCGCTTCTGTTTCAGCAAATCTCGTCCCTGGCGTGCCAGGAGAATCTGTTTTTTCTTAGCCAGCAGTTGGGCGCGGGTCGCCCGAATTTGTTCCATAGCTCTCAGGTAGACGGTAGACAGTAGACGGGGGATAATGGGTCACAGAGATACTATTATTGGGCGTGTGAGGCGTGATACGTGATGCGTGAGAAGTCACGTATCACGCCTCACTGTTCGAAGGAAAATCAAGGCTGGCAGAGCCTTTTCCCTGTTTCCCGTCTACCGTATCCTCATAGTAGTGTTCAATAAACTCTGTTTTGATTCGTTTCAATTCACGGGCCGGCAGCAGGCGTAATAATTTCCAGGCGATGGCAAACGTCTCTTCAAGGGAGCGATTGGTTTGGCCCTGGTTGATAAACTCTTGTTCAAACTGCTCGGCAAAGGTCAGGCGGTGGCGGTCTTCTTCGCTCAATGCTGTCTCGCCGACAATGGCCACCAGCCGGCGCAGGTCGCAGCCTTCGGCGTAAAAGGCGTAGAGTTGATCGGCCACCTGGCGGTGGTCGGCCCGCGTTTTGCCGGGGCCGATGCCGGCGTTCATCAAGCGCGACAGGCAGGGCAGCACATCAATGGGCGGGTAGACGCCTTTGCGATGCAGGTCGCGTGAGAGCACAATCTGCCCCTCGGTGATGTAGCCGGTTAGGTCGGGGATGGGGTGGGTGATGTCGTCGTCGGGCATGGTCAGGATAATGAGTTGGGTAATCGAACCTTTTTGGCCCTTGAGCCGGCCTGCCCGCTCGTACAGCGAGGCCAGGTCGGTGTAGAGGTAGCCGGGATAGCCGCGCCGCCCTGGGACTTCCTCCCGCGCCGCCGAAACCTCGCGCAGGGCTTCGGCGTAGTTGGTCATATCCGTAATAATGGCCAGAACATGATAGTCGTGGCGAAAGGCCAGATACTCGGCGGTGGTCAGGGCCACGCGTGGGGTGAGCAGCCGCTCGATGGTCGGGTCGTTGGCCAGGTTGAGAAACAAGACGGTGCGCTCCAGCGTGTTGCTGGCCTCAAAGCTGCGCCGGAAAACTGCTGCTTCGTGGTAGGGAATGCCGATGGCGGCAAAGACAACGGCAAATTCCTCACCCGTTTTGACCTGGGCCTGAGCCGCGATTTGGGCCGCCATCTCGCCGCCGGGCAGGCCAAAACCGGAGAAGATGGGCAGCTTTTGGCCGCGCACCAGGGTGTTCAGGCCGTCAATGGTCGAGATGCCGGTCTGGATGAACTCCGCCGGGTGATCCCGCGCCCAGGGGTTGATTGGCTGGCCGTTAATGTCCAGCCGCAGTTCGGGGATGAGCGGTGGGCCGCCGTCAATCGGTTCGCCGGAGCCGTTGAAGGTGCGGCCCAGCATCTCCAGCGACACGCCCATCCGGGCCACATCGCCGCTGAAACGGGCCTCCGTCTTTTCCAGGTCCAGGCCGCGCGTGCCGACAAACACTTGCACCACCGCCCGGCCCCGGTCAACCTCCAGCACCTGCCCGCGCCGCACCTGTCCATCTGCGCCGCGCAGTTCGACAATCTCGCCGTAGCCAACCCCGTGTACATTTTCCACAAACAGGAGCGGCCCGGAGGCGTAGGACAGGGTGCGGTAGTCAATGGTGTAGAGGGGAAGCGTGGTTACATTGGTATCGGTCATAGTGCTCCATCGGTAGACGGTAGACGGGGAATTTTTCTCCGTTTACCATCCGCTAAGTACAGGATCAGTAGATCCAATTTTTGAGGAGTGAGGCACACCCACGTGCCGAACACCGCCGCACGTGGGCGTGCTGGCTCCTCAAATTTGGATCCACTGAGGATGGTATAAATTCGTCACGATTTGATGTGTCTGGTTCCTGGTATGTCATTTCGAGCGCCAGCGAGAAATCTTCTTGCTCGCCATAACATATTAGGCAGCGGTAATGAAGATTCCTCCCTACGGTCGGAATGACATGATTTCCGCAAAGGCGTCTGCTTGCCTTGATTTCTTCACGAACTCATAGACAAAGCAGATAAACATCGTACAATCTTTTAGCGGGCCGGGCTCCCACGCCCGGCCAAGCGACGGCGTGGGAGCCGTCGCTGCTACAATGATAGTATGACTTTTAAGTGATTTGTCTATCAGGCAAAACTGCATTAAGTGTGCCTACGGTCTATTACCTTTAAAAGTTCCTGTGCCCGACTTGCCGCCGTTTCGGGCGGCCATTCCTTCATCCGGGCGATTTGATCCACCACCGGATGGGCCAGCACTTGCTCCAACGGCGTGCCCTGCCGGACTGCTGCGGAGACGTAATCGTAAAAGGTCAGGATGACTTTGAGCAGCCAGTAGGTTTTTTCCAGCGGGCAAAAGGCGTCGTCACCGATGGCCGACTGCCGAAGGAAATCTTCGCGCAGGAGCCGGCCCACGGCCAGGTCTCCCTTCTCGATTTCGGCCAGGGCGTCTGTCCCCACCAGTTGGACAATCTCTTGCAGCTCGGCCTCCCGCTGGAGCAGGGCGCGGGCGCGCTGTCGCTGTGTGGCCCAATCTTCGGCCACCTGCTGATTGAACCAGTCGTTCAGCTTGTACTGGGAATAGCTGTTGATCCAATTGATGGCCGGAAAGTGCCGCCGCCGGGCCAGGTCGGTATCCAAACCCCAGAAAGCGCCGGTCACCCGCAGCGAATTTTGGGTCATCGGTTCGGAGAAATCACCGCCGGGCGGCGAGACCGCGCCGATAAGTGTGACTGAGCCAATTCGAGCAGGGGGGCAGGGGGGCAGGGGGGCAGAGGAGAGCAAATCACCCCTGCTCCCCTGCTCCTCTGCTCCTCTGCTTGGTTCAGATCCTTTTCCCAAACAAACCACCCGCCCGGCCCGCTCGTAAAATTCGGCCAGGCGGCTGAGCAGGTAGGCCGGATAGCCTTCCTCGCCGGGCATTTCTTCCAACCGGCCGGAAACCTCGCGCAGCGCCTCGCCCCAGCGCGAGGTCGAATCGGCCAGCAGGGCCACGTCATAGCCCATATCGCGGAAATATTCGGCCATGGCAATGCCGGTGTAGATGCTGGCTTCGCGGGCCGCGACCGGCATATTCGAGGTGTTGGCGACCAGAATCGTCCGCTCCATGAGCGCTCCGCCGGTATAGGGATCTTCCAGTTTGGGAAATTCTTCCAGCACGTCGGTCATCTCGTTGCCGCGCTCGCCGCAGCCGACGTAAACGATGATGTCGGCGTCGGCCCACTTGGCCAGGGTTTGCTCCAGCACCGTTTTGCCGGTGCCAAAACCGCCGGGGATGATGGCCGTGCCGCCTTTGCTGACCGGGAAAAACGTATCTACCACCCGCTGGCCGGTGATCAGCGGTTCGGTGGGATCGAGTTTGCCCCGGTGGGGGCGGGGTTGGCGGGCCGGCCAGCGTTGGAGCAAGGTCAACGGGTGCGTTTCGCGTTCCATCTGTAGACTGGCCACTGTTTGCTCAACCGTATACGACCCGCTATAAATCTCCTCAATCACTCCGCTAAGACCAGGCGGAACCAAAATATAATGTTCCAGGTGGGGCGTTTCGGCCACGACGCCCAACAGGTCGCCCCCGTCTACCCGGTCGCCAACCTGGACTCGTGGTTCAAAAATCCACTTTTTCTGCCGGTCAAGGGCGGGGGCGATGCCGCCGCGCGCGATGAAGTCACCTTGCTGCCGGCGCAGCACCGGCAGAGGGCGCTGGACGCCATCGAAGATGGAACCGAGCAGCCCCGGCCCCAATTCCACGGTGAACGGCCCACCGGTGCTGACCACCGGCTCACCCACCCGCAGCCCGCCGGTATCTTCATAAACCTGGATGGTAGCCAGGTCAGTGGCCAGGCGGATTACTTCGCCTACCAGCCGCATCTGTCCGACGTGGACCACATCGTACAGGCAGACGCCGCTCAACCCCTGCGCCACCACGACAGGGCCGGCAATGCGAATAATCGTGCCCGTTTGAGATTTTAGATTAATCATTATGGTCAAAGATTTCTCTCTGGCGTTTGCTACCTGCTACTTGCTACCTGTCGGCTGCTCGCCCCCAAACGTAATTTGAAAACCGATGGCTCGCCGGAGCAGGGCCGAGACGTGGCGGCGGCGCTCACCTCTGGTCAGGGTCGGCAGGCCGCCGGGAATCGCCATGACCACCGGCTGGTAGCTGGCTTCGGCCTGGCGCTGCAGCCGTGGATTCATCGCCTCTAACAGCGCCCGTTGCACGACGATCAAGCTGGCCTCTCCGCCGGTCAGCAGTTGTTGCAACACTTCTTCCGCCGCTTCAACATCTTCTACGGCAAAGGTTTCCACCCCGGCCAACTGAAAGCCTGAAACCAGATCAGGGGTGGTGATGACCATTAAACGTCCCATTGTTTATAATTCGGTGAAATGCTGTCACTGTGTAATACGTGTTGCGTCTTGCGTGTTCCGTTTTTGTTACGCCCTACGCATCACGTTTTCATGATTGTCTCGCAGAATAAATTACCCCAAAATTAATTCGGCCCGCACTTCCTCCCGGTTCAACCCCAAAGCGACTCCTTGAGCAATAAGCCGTAGATTAGCCGCCTCTGTTTCCTTCCAGGCTATGTAACCCAGCGGGATAGCGATGCTCAAGGGCTGGCTGATGAATAACTGGGCCAGCCGTTGGATGTGCCACCGTTCCAGTCCTCGCTCGAATACGGATAGCCCTCCCGTCCCCGTTTGATAACGCTGCCAGGCGGTTTCCAGGGCCGGTCCATAACGGGTATCCTTCAAGCCGCGCATCAGGCTTTCCAGCCCGCCTGCCTGGGAAACCAATTCGACCAACCGCTGGGTGGACAGCCGCCCGCCGGGTTCAATCAACAAGGGCTGGATGCCGGCGGTGTTATAGCGCTGCTGGATCAAAGGCATCAACTCAGGCTGGTGGGTTAGGCGCAGGCAGGTCATCAGGTTCAGCCGGTCAACTTCCGTTTGGAGATGTTCAAGCAGGATGGCCTTATTGCCATTACCCTGGCTCACTGCCTCTCGCAGCGAAGCAAAGTGAAAGCGATTCAAGGCCAGCTCGAGTTGATCGAGATCGGGCAGGGTACCGCTGCGCGGCTCTACCTGGCGCAGCGCCCTGGCATAGGGCAACTGCCAGATCGTCATCAACTCGATCACGGCCCGGAGGCCGGGCTGGCGAGCCAGCTCCCGCAGCGAAACCTCGTCAAGTTGGCCCACCGGAATCAGGGCCGGCAAAACCTGCTCCGGCGCGGCCTCTTGACTTTGGCCCCGCAGAATCGCCAGCAGATTGTGCCGGTCCCAGCGACGAAATAGCAACTCGATCAACCGGCGTGGTTCGCCCTCAAAAAAACCATGCACCTGGCGCAAGGTCCGGGTCAGGTTAACGCGCACGGCTTCAAAAACGCAGCGGACGCCGCTCAAGCGGGTCAGGGCCAGTTCAACATCCTCTTTGTAGGGCGTCTCGGCCAGGCCGGTGATAAATTCTTCAATGTTATTTTTAGCCAGCAGGGTGGTATAGTCGGCCTCCTTGAGCAAGCGGCTGCGCTTCGCCCGCAGGCGAGCGTTGCCGTAATCATACTCGCCCGTCACAGCCTTAATCCTCCTGCCGCCCGTCGAAAATGATCTCGGCAATCTGGGCGCGATAAAGTTGGGCCACGCGCTGAAGTCTGGCTTCAAGCGTGTTGGTCAGGCTGATGCGGTTATCCGCCGTGCTGACCGCCAGCCCACCCAAACAAGGGGCCGGCTCGGATGAGTCGCCGTCAGTCAAATCGCCGATCACTGTGGCTGAAAGTCCCAATTCCTGCGCAATTTGGTTCATCAACTCAACATCGGTTTTTCGCGCGCGCAGGCAGAGCGGCTGGGTTTTACCCAGCGTCGCCACACTCTCCTCGGTCAACTGCCGGAGCAGGGGCGGATAGGTTTCGGCAGCGGTCAGGGCGACCAGATGCTGCCTGGTAGCAGCCAGAGCTGCGATGATGAGTTTTTCACGGGTCTGCAAGACCTGTTGCGAGGCTTCCAGTTTAGCCCGGTTGAGCCGCCGAGTCCGCTCCACCTGAAGCATGGCCTGACCGGCCGCCCGGTGTTTCCGGCAAACAGCCTCAGCCTCAGCCTCAGCCTCAGCCTTGATTCGTTCGATCTCAGCCTGGGCAGCCCGTTCAATCTCAGCAATTTGCCGGTCAGTTTCCGCTTCTAAAGCCTGCAAAATATGTTCCAGAGACATAGCTGCTTAAGCTTTACAATAGCAAGATAATCATCGCGGCGACGGCGAAACCCAGAATCAGGACCGTTTCGGGGATAGCGACCAGCAAAATAATATTGCCGAGCAGTTCCGGCTTTTCGGCAATTGCGCCGACCCCGGCTGAGCCAATATGTCCCTGGGCGTAGCCCGTACCAATGGCGGCCAAACCCACCGCCAGACCGGCCCCAATGGCGATTAGACCTGTGTCCATAAAAGTGATCTCCTTTCGGGATTACTTTGTGATTTGCGAGCGTTGAAACGGGCGGAAGGGCTGCCCCCCGCCCTGATAGAATTTGCTAAAGAACTCCACGTAATGCAACCGCAAGGATTGAATGGTCGGGCTAAAGGCGCCCAGAATCAGGTTAAGAGCATGCAGCAAGCCGGCAATAATCAGGCCAACCAGTAAATTACCGCCCAGACCGGCCAGTTCATTGGCTACCTGGGCCAGGTAAACCGATGACAGACCAATCGCTGCAATCCGCAAATACGATAGAACATTGCTAACCAGCCCCAACAGCTCCAGCGGCCCCAGCAGCAGGCCCAGCTTGCCCATACTGTAAATGAGGATGACCAGGCCGACGATGAGCAAGGCGATGGCCGGCGTAAAAAAAGCGTCGGGTAAATAGTCGGCCAGGGTGGCGACCAGCACAAAGATAGCCGCCAGAGCAACCAGCATGGCCGACTTTTCGGCGATGATATGCCGGCTGCGCCGCCGCAGACCGGCCCACAAACCCAAACACAAGCCCAGGACAACGTGCCCTGCCCCCAGGCCAATCGTAATCAGAAATAAGGCCGGGGCGTTGTGTCCGCGATCAAACCAGAGCGGGTGCAGACCGACCGCTTCGCCCAGCGTGCCCAAAAATTCGCCGTACAGAAAGCCAAAAATAATGCTCCAGCCCGCCGCCAGGCTGAGGGCCTCGGCCAGGGCGCGCAAGGTGGGGCGATCTTTAAAGCGGCGGCGTAGATAGAGCATCAAACCCAACAAGACCGCGCCATAGGCCACATCGCCCAGAATCATGCCAAAAAAGAGGGGAAAGAAGAGGGCCATCAACGGGGTCGGGTCCAACTCACCGTAACGCGGTAGAGACAGCAGCCCCAGCAGCGACTCAAACGGCGTGACCAGGCGCGGGTTGTGAAACATAACCGGGGCCGTCTCCTGCGCTTCAGCCGACAGCGGCAGTTTCACCACCAACACTTCCCGGCCCACCTCGTTTTCCAGGGTTGTTTGCAGCTCGGCCAGACGGGTTTCGGGAATCCAACCTTCGATCACAAAAGTATACTCGGTTTGGCCAAACTGGCTGCGCACTTCAATCGCGGCCAGGTGATCCCGCAGCAAGCTTTGCCAGGTGAGCAGTTGGGCACGCCACATGTGGGCCAAAGCGAGTTGCTGCGCTTTGATGGCGGTTAATTCCTGGGGAATGGCTTGTCGCTGCTGCTGGATAGTAGCCAGCGTTTGGTCCAGCGATTGGCCGGCCAGATTGGGCGGCAGGTGTAGCTGGGAAATATTTTCTCGTCCCAGCAATTCATTGACGGCCTGAGTTTGGCTTTTGGGGAAGATAAGCAGCACCACGATCACATCTGGGTTGATCTGGCGGGTTATAACTTCGCATAAACCGCCGGTCAGATCGTCTAGTTGTTGGCTCAAGGCGGCCAGCACCGGTTGGTAGCGCTGCTCTACCCAGACCGCGCTCACCGCATAGCGGTCTAAATCAACCAGGATCGGCGTCACCGGAAGTAACTGCCGCAGGGTGGTCTCGTAGCGAGCCAGAGAACTCAACTGCTGCTCAAGTTGATCCTGGCGAGTGACCAGCGTTTGGATTTGTGGGCCGATCTCAGCCAGGTCTGTTTCGACCGCCGCCAGAAGTTCATCAGAAGAGAGCGAGGCGTCAGCATCAGCCTCGGCAGGGGAGGTCTCAACCCCCGGCAGCGCGGTCAGAAGGGAGTCGATTCGGGTAGCCGCATAAGCCAGGCGCTCGCGCAGCTTTATAAGCTGGTCGCTCAAGGTCAACCGCTGCTGCGGCCCGCTCCGCCGGTCGTTCCACGGGTCAATTTGGACAGCCCCTAACTGCTGGAGAATTTGAACGGTTTTATCCTGGCGCTGTTTTACGCCAATGATCTGCACCTTGGCCATTGCCAGCAACATAGAAATTGCTCTCCTCAGGATGCGTTTGTAAGCCGAAAATCACCCCCTTCGACAAGCTCAGGACGCAGCTTCGATACGGGCTAACGCCCGCTTCGCGTCAGGATGATTTTCTGTAGTGGTCAACAAGATATTAGACTCAAATATCTCACGCAAAGCCGCAAAGTCGCAAAGATTTTTTATTTTCTTGGCGTTCTTGGCGTCTTCGCGTGAGATTTTACAGCCTGTTTAGTTCAATATCGTCTTGACGATTACAACTCAGGATGATTTTCGGTAAAATGTCGAACTCAGATTCTTGTACAGTGAGCAAGAAGTTATTACACAGAGGGACACGGAGAAGTTACAAAGTCCCACAGAGGAATTTTTATCGCTTCTCTGGGTGTCTCTGTGAAATCTCTGCGTAACTCTGTGTTCCTTTTTGGTTCTGGCTCGTCCAGGTTAGGGGATTTGGGGATGGAAAATAAAGGGAAAAATCTCCTAATCTCCTAATCCCGGCTCCAAATCATTGGAAAAAACTTTTCTGGATATCTATAAGGTCGTTATCAGGCTTAAGCCGCAGGGCAGGGCAGGACCAGCCGCGCAATTTGAGCGGCGGCGTCATCCAGATGAGGCGTCACCCGCTGCTGAAGGGTTGCGGCTTCGGTCTGGGCGGCAGTCAGGATCGCTTCAATTTCTTGCTGCGTCGCTGCCAGTCCTTGTTCAAACAGCGCTTTCGCTTCGGCCCGGCCGGCCTCCTCCGCTTGAGCGATTCTCTGCCTGGCTTCCTGGCGGGCCGCCTGGAGGTCAACCTCGGCTTGCCGGCGAGCCGCCTCAAGCCGGCGCTGCAACTCGGTTTCTTTTTGATGAATGATTGCCAGGGGCGAGACAGTCTCCGGCCTGGTTCCTTCTGATTGAAGGGTGATCACTTCACTTTCGCCTCTAATTGGACGGTGTTGGCCAGTTGCTGCCGGATGGCCGCCAGCCGGTCGGCGATGACTTCATTCACTTGCTGGATCATCGCATTTTCCAAACTCTGATCCGAGCGGAAAGCAGCTCGCAGGCCGGCCGCATTGATGGCGATGACGCGGGTCGGCGTCACTGCCCGCGCTCTGGCCTGTTTCCGCCGGGTGGGAAACAGGGCTGACCAGCCAAACAGGTGGCCCGGCCCGACCGTATACATCAGTATGGGGTTAGGGTTGTCGGGTTGGGTCATTTCTATAACCACTTCACCCTCTTCAATAAAATAGATGGCCTCACCCGGATCACCGCTGCGATAGATGATCTGATCTTGGGCAAATTGCATCTCGCTGGCCAGAGCGGCCAGCTTTTTGATATGGGCTGTCTCCATTTTCTGGAGGGCGTGCATACCTCGCAGCGCCGTGAGTAATCTTAACTCGGTCTGGGTTGTCATAGTTTCACCTCCCTTAAGCCGCCTTACTGCCGCTGCCAGTGAACCCTGATGCTTTCTTCAGCCTCAGGGTAGTGAAAAGATAGCTGGCCTTTATAGGCCCGGGCCAGGGCTTCGCCAATCCGGCGAGCCAGATGAAGGCCCGTTGTGGTTACAACCGGAAAACCGCTGTCTGTTGAAATAGCCATAATCCTTTCCAGAGGGTGTTCGTCTTTCTCTTGTTTTTCGATGTTGTGGATCAGATTCAATATTTCAGCCCGGTGTTCTTCAAAAAATTGTCCTTTGACTTCCACATATCCCGCCGGCAAACGGTCAGAAATCCGCCGGCAGGCCGGACAAACCGCCTGGTAGACTGTCTCCGGCGCTTCTTGCCACGTCCAGCGTCCATTGACAAACAAAGCGCCGCACGCGCTGCAAAGGGTTGGTTCCGGCCATTTGTTCCGTTCTTGGTAAACGTCGTGTCGTTTTTCCTTGATTAACCTATCTTTGCGACCCAAGTTTCTGTTCATCTCCCGTCTCCTTTAATTACCAAAAGTTTTTGCCTTAGAATTCACGCTTAGCGGTTGAGCGAGCGGTTTTGGTAGAGGGAGGGCTTGAAGTTTAAGAGGCGATATGCTTCTTATCTGGCCGAGCGTGTTTTGAATGTAGAACCGGAATAAAGAGATAGGCAGGAGCAAACCGGAGACTAAACAACCACCCTAACATTCGCAGTAGACGTTTCATGATATTTTACCCTTCCTTTTTTGGCCCCCATTGGCCCTTATGAGTTTTGATTTTCAAAATCGGCAATCTCAATAATCTAGGAAGATTGGAAGGTTGGAAGACATCGTGCCCTTTGGGTATTGGTCAATATTTACCAGCCTTCCAATCTTCCAGACTTTACCGAATTTGATTGTCAAATTTCATTAGTATGCCTGGTTGGGTTCCATTTTCGGCAGGTAAGGTGATTGATGAAACTACGGAGGAAAGGAGGCGGGTCTATTTTGATGGGGAAACGTGCCTGGAACCCAAGCAGCCATGATGCCCATAAACCCTAACTCTACTATAAGCCTATTGCCGGGTAATAAAAAGTGAACTTTATCCTAATGGGTGGTGACATTTGTCACAATTAGTTAAAACTTAAAGAACAATGTTCCCAGGGTTTGTGACATTTGTCACTAGACTTGTCAGCGACTTTTACGGTATACTATTTATGGCAGATTCTATGTAACTGCCGGTTTTAATACAGGAGAGTCTCGCTATGGCCGGTTTAGCTCTCAGCGCTCTCTGACCCCTCCAGTTTCCCCTTAACTTCCAGCTCTACCTCTTCAAAATCTTCCATCCCTTGTTTAACGTGCTCACCCTCTTGCCGGAACGAGCGCGAGCCAACCAAACCCTCTGAGCTTGTGTTTCAGTTCAAATTATCTTCTCTGTTCGATGTGTGCGGGCGGTGTAACTTTTTATGGACCAACGGAGGAAGATATGGACTGGAAACCTATCAAAAAATCATTTTCAAACTGGGCGGTGCAGCCAAATCTGCTGGATTACGAGCAGACCTATAAGACCTTCTCATGGACAGACATCTGGCGCGAACTCGACGAGCTGCCGGAGGGGCGTGGGCTGAATATTGCCCACGAAGCCGTTGACCGCCACGCCGACGGCCCGCGCCGTGACCAATTGGCTCTACGCTGGTTGGGCCGGGATGGAACAGGGCGCGATTTTACCTACGCCGACTTGAAAGCGCAGAGCAATCGTTTTGCCAATGCGCTGCGCACGTTGGGCGTCCGTAGAAGCGAGCGCGTTTTTGTGCTGGCCGGGCGCATCCCCGAACTGTATCTGACCGCATTGGGGACGCTGAAAAATGTCAGCGTTTTTTGCCCGCTCTTCTCCGCGTTTGGCCCGGAGCCGATCTACCAGCGCATGCACCTGGGCGAGGCCAAAGTGCTGGTCACCACCCGGCGGCAGTACCAGCAAAAGATTGCCGATTTGCGCAAGCGTTTGCCCCACCTCCAGTATGTCTTGCTGACCGACCTGCCGGAACATGAGGCAGACCTGCTCTCCCTGCCCAAGCTGATGGCCGAGGCTTCGCCTGAATTCACCATCCCCCCGACCGACCCCGAAGACATGGCCGTGCTGCATTTTACCAGCGGCACCACCGGCATGCCCAAGGGCGCGATCCATGTCCACAAAGCAATACTAACCCATTACATGACCGGCAAATATGTGCTGGACCTGCACCCCGGCGACATTTTCTGGTGTACCGCCGACCCCGGCTGGGTGACCGGCATCTCCTATGGTATGATCGCCCCGCTGGCCCACGGCGTGACCAACATCATTGACGAAGCCGATTTTGACGCCGAGCGCTGGTGCAAGATTCTGCAAGAGCAAAAGGTGACAGTTTGGTACACCGCCCCAACGGCCATCCGCCGCTTGATGCGGCTGGGTATTGAGCCGCGCAAAGAGTACGATCTGCGCCATCTGCGGCTGATCCACAGCGTCGGCGAGCCGCTCAACCCCGAAGCTGTGACCTGGGGCCTGCAAGCATTGGGTCTGCCCATCCACGATAACTGGTGGCAAACCGAAACCGGCGGGATTATGATTGCCAACTTTGCCGCGATGGAAGTCCGGCCCGGTTCGATGGGCCGCCCGCTGCCCGGCATCGAGGCGGCGATTGTGCATAAAGTCAACGGCTCGGTCGAGGTGGTCGAGGAGCCGTGTGTCGAGGGCGATTTGGCCCTCAAACCCGGTTGGCCTTCGATGTTCCGGGGCTATCTGAACGACGAAGAGCGCTACCAGAAATGCTTCAAGGGCGGCTGGTACATCACCGGCGACCTGGCCCGGCGCGACGCCGACGGCTACTTCTGGTTTATTGGCCGGGCGGACGACATCATCAAAACCTCTGGCCACATGGTCGGCCCGTTTGAGGTGGAAAGCGCCCTGCTGGAACATCGGGCCGTAGCCGAAGCCGGCGTCATCGGCAAGCCTGACCCGCTGATTGGCGAGCTGGTCAAAGCCTTTGTCTCGCTCAAGCCCGGCTTCGAGCCAAGCGAAGAACTGAAGCTGGATATCATCGGCTTTGCCCGGCAGAAGTTGGGGTCGGCGGTTGCGCCCAAGGAAATCGAGTTCAATCAAAACCTGCCCAAAACCCGCAGCGGCAAGATCATGCGCCGCCTGCTCAAAGCCCGCGAGCTAGGCCTGGCGGAAGGGGATGTTTCGACGCTGGAAGGGAGTGAGTAAAAAATGAAAAAAGTATTGTTAGAACCATCAAAAAAGAAATCAACAACCAAACAAGCCGAACCCCAACTTGACCGGCCCCACGGTCTGCACCTGCTGCGGCAGATGCTCCGCATCCGCCGGCTGGAGGAGAAATGCGCCGAACTGTACGGAGCGATGAAAATTCGCGGCTTTTTGCACCTGTACATCGGCGAGGAGGCGGTGGCGGTGGGGGTCAATGAGGCTTTGCAAGCGGAGGATAACATCGTCGCCACCTACCGCGAACACGGCCAGGCGCTGGCTCGCGGCGTGCCGGCGGCGACCATCATGGCCGAGATGTACGGCAAGCAGGAAGGGTGCAGCCGGGGGCGGGGCGGCTCGATGCATTTGTTTGACAAAGAGACCCGCTTCTGCGGCGGCAATGCGATTGTCGGCGGGGGGCTGCCCCTGGCCCTGGGCCTGGCCCTGGCCGACCAGATGCGCCAGCGACCGCAGCTCACCTGCTGCTATTTTGGCGATGGGGCGGTGGCCGAAGGGGAGTTTCACGAGACGATGAATCTGGCTTCGCTGTGGCATGCGCCGGTGTTGTTTGTCTGCGAGAACAATCTGTACGCTATGGGCACGGCCCTGCGCTACGCCCAGGCCGAAACCGACCTGACCAAAAAGGCCGCGGGTTACGCCATGCCCGCTGCCGCCGTGGATGGGATGGACGTGCTGGCCGTCGAGGCGGCGGCCAAAGAGGCAGCGGAATATGTTCGCAGCGGCCAGGGGCCCTTCTTCCTGGAATGTCGGACTTATCGCTTCCGCGGCCACTCCGCCTTCGACACCGAACTGTACCGCAGCAAAGAGGAGGTGGAGGAGTGGAAGCAGCGCGACCCGATTGTCACCTTTACCCGCTACCTCAAAGAGCGCGGCCTGCTGGGCGCGGAAGACCTGGAGGAAATCGAGCGGGAAGTAACGCTTGAAATCGAGGCGGCGGTGGAATTTGCCGAGGCCGGAACCTGGGAGCCGGTGGAGGATTTGACCCGGTTTGTCTACTCGGAAAAAAGGAACTGAAGGAACTTATGGAATTGAAGGAACTTAGGGGTAATCAAACCCCCTTCAGTTCCGTTAGTTCCCACCAGTTCCCTCAGTTCCTGCTTTGAACGGAGGTCAGTATGAGCAGCAATGGCAAGCAAATGATCCAAACAACCTATCGGGAGGCGGTGCGGGAGGCGATACGGGAGGCGATGCGGCAGGATGAGCGGGTTTTTCTGATGGGCGAGGATGTGGGGCGCTACGGCGGCTGCTTTGCCGTGAGCAAAGGCTTGCTGCAAGAGTTTGGCCCGGAGCGCATCCGCGACACGCCGCTGTCGGAGTCGGCCTTTGTGGGGGCGGGCATTGGGGCGGCGTTGGGGGGGATGCGGCCCATTGTCGAGGTCATGACGGTCAACTTTAGCCTGCTGGCAGGCGACCAGATTCTCAACAATGCCGCGACGATTCTACACATGTCGGGTGGGGCGTTCAATGTGCCGCTGGTCATTCGCATGGCCACCGGCGCGGGCCGGCAGTTGGCGGCCCAGCACGCTCACAGCCTGGAAGGCTGGTACGCCCATATCCCCGGCCTCAAGGTGCTGACCCCGGCCACGCTGGAAGACGCGCGGGGCATGCTCTGGACTGCCCTGGAAGACCCGGACCCGGTGCTGATTTTTGAAAATAATACCCTCTACAATATGGAGGGGTCGCTGCCCGCCGATGCGGGGCCGGTGGATATTGACCGGGCGCGGGTGCGCCGCGAGGGGCGCGATATTACGATTATCACTTACAGCGCCAGCCTGTTCAAGGCGTTGGAAGCCGCCGATATCCTGGCCCAGGAGGGCATCGAGGTTGAGGTGATTGACCTGCGTACCCTCCGCCCGCTGGATGAGGCGACCTTCCTGGCCTCGGTGGCTAAAACCCATCGCGCCCTGATTGTGGATGAAGGTTGGCGCAGCGGCAGCATCGCGGCGGAGGTAAGCGCCCGGATTATGGAGCAGGCCTTTTATGAGCTGGACGCGCCGGTGGAGCGCATCTGCAGCGCCGAGGCGCCCATGCCTTACGCCAAACACCTGGAGCAGGCGGCCCTGCCGCAAGTGGAGAAGATTGTCAGCACGGTCAGAAGGATGGTGTCTCATGCCTGAATTTCGCATGCCCAGTTTGGGCGCTGATATGGATGCCGGGACGCTGGTGGAATGGAAAGTCAAACCCGGCGACCCGGTCAAAAAGGGCGATGTCATCGCCGAAGTGGAAACGGACAAAGGGATTATTGATATCGAGGTTTTTGAGGATGGGGTGGTGGAGCAAATTCTGATCCAGCCCTGGCAGAAGGTGCCGGTGGGCACGGTGCTGGCCTTAATTCGGACCGTAGGAGCGCCGGAAGCGGTGGCGGCCCCGGTCTTGAAAGCCGTCCCCGAAATTGAACGCCCGCCCGCGGCCCCTGTGCCCGCTGCCGCGCCGGGGGAACGGCTGCGGGTGTCGCCGCTGGCCCGCAAGCTGGCCGGCGAATTTGGCCTTGATTTAAGCACGGTCAAGGGAACCGGCCCGCACGGAACCATCGAGCGGGCGGATGTGGAACGAGCCGCGGTCGAGTTGAAGGCCAAAGCGGTTGAGCCAAAGCCTGAAATTCCGGCGGCTGCCCCGCCAGCCGCCGCGCCGGTTGTCGCCCCGGCCCCGCCGCCCCCCACTGAACCTGTCGCCCCCCGGTCCACGCCGCCCGATTTTCAAGCCGGCATGCGCCGGGCGATTGCGGCGGCGATGGCCCGTTCCAACCGCGATATTCCGCACTACTATCTGGAAACGCGGGTTGACATGAGCCGGGCGCTGCGCTGGCTGGAAGCGGAGAATCAGAAGCGTTCCATCAAAGACCGGCTGCTGCCGGTGGTGCTGTTAATCAAAGCAGTGGCTAAAGCGCTGGCGGAAGTACCGGAACTGAACGGCTTTTGGGTAGACGACCAACCTCAGCCCCAGGAAGCGATCAATATCGGCTTTGCCATCTCGCTGCGGCAGGGCGGACTGGTTACGCCGGCTATCCACCAGGCCGATTTGAAGACGCTGGATGAGCTGATGGTGGATGTGCGAGACATCATCACCCGCACGCGGGCCGGCAAGCTGCGCAGTTCGGACCTGACCGATGCGACCATCACCCTGACCAGTCTGGGCGACCTGGGCGTAGAGAAGGTCTACGGTGTTATTTACCCGCCGCAGGTGGCCCTGGTCGGCTTTGGCAAAATCAGCGAGCAGCCCTGGGTGGAAAACGGCATGTTCGGAATTCGCCCGGTGCTGACGGCCACCCTGGCCGGCGATCATCGCGCCACCGACGGTCATCGCGGCGGCCAGTTTTTGGATATATTGAACCGGCAGTTGCAGGAGCCGGAAAAATTATAAAAGAAGGGAACTCGTAGGAACTGAAGGAACTCGGTTGTGATTCAAGAAAAAGTTCCCCAAGTTCCCACGAGTTCCCTCAGTTCCTTTAGTTCCTTTTTTATAGAAAGGTGGTTCATTATGACTACGATGACAATGACCGAAACCCAACTCAAAGAAACAATTTTCAAGCTGTTGAAACGGATTGCGCCGGAGGCGGATTTTAACAGCCTGGCTCCGACTGAGGATATCCGGGCGACTCTGGATATTGACTCCTTCGATTTTCTACAATTCCTGATTGGCTTGAACGAGGAGGTGGGGGTCGAGGTGCCGGAGGCCGATTACGGCAAGCTGGTTTCGCTGAACGATCTGGTTAGTTATCTCTCGGCGCGGGTGGGATGAGGAGATCCGCAGCGTTTCAAAATAATCCAATTTACTTAAAGAGGTTTGTAAGATGAGAAAACAAGTGGCTATTGCATATCAGGGCGGGGGATTGAACGCTGCCTTCACCGCCGGCGTACTTAAAAGGATATTAGCCGAAAAAGAGCCAGATTTCGATCCGCGGTCGGCTTGAGCGGCACCTCGCCGGGACGCTGTGCGCCTTTATCACCTGGTATGGTCTGCAAATCGGCGGCGCCGCCGAAGTCGCTATAGGCTAGAAGCGATTTGGCACGATTCTGGGGCATTGCAGCTGGCCGAGAGATTCTTTAATAGCTGGATGGTAGGTACTTTTCGACTGCTAGGCAGAGGGCTGGTACCCGAAATCAAATTCAGCTCTCTTGCTCCCTTGATGGTTGGGAAAGAATTTTTCTGAACAGGCCGGCGACAACTATAATGGTACTCCCCCTGTAAAGCTGACTTGATCTACTATCGCCTGTTTCAGGAGGTGGGGCGTGACCCCGTTTGAAGCGATGGGGCGGCAGTGTAAGTTACTACGGCTGCCTACGAATGGATCCAGCGGACTACAGCCTCTGTTTTACCCTCACCTTCAAACTGGTCGATAGCCTGTTACGGGCCAAACGGGACTACGACCTGGAACGGGAACTCAAACGGCTGGACCGCTTTCAGGTGGTCATCCTCGATGACATTGGTTATATCCAGCAAAGTCGGGAAGAAATGGAGGTCTTATTCACTTTTTTGGCTGAACGCTATGAACGTCGCAGTGTCGTTATCACCTCCAATCAGGTTTACCCTGCCCTATCAGTGGTACCTAAAGACTATTGTCGAAATCAAAACCTTCTGTTATCCTAAATATTGTTCTGGGGGTCTTGCAAGATGTTGCAAACCAACAGGCTGGTTATAACCAGATTTATTGTAATTTAATAAACTAAGGGTCAAGCTAAGAGCTTCACCTCAAGGGTGAGGTTGACAACAGTAATGGCCCAGTTTCCCTTCTAATTCTTGGAAGAGAGGCTGGGCCTTTTTGTTGGTTAAGCTCAGTAGCAAGCCAAGGGCGTATTGCCTCAACTTCACAAATCGGTTAGCTATCTTACTTTGAGAAGGAAGGAAGAATTGCTATGAAACAGCGGATTATGGTCTTCATGTTAGTCGTAATTGGTGTGTTTACCATACCTTTTATAGCAAGTGGACAATCACCCACACTCAACTTGTTGGCTGGCGAAAAGGCAACTATCACCTGTCAAGGCCAAAAACTGGTCTTGAGTCGCGAAAGTAGCACCAAAGCATCGGCTAGCTGCACGGCTAATTCTAACCCATCACCTACTAATACCCCAACATCTAGCACCCCACCTCCCCCCCCCACAGCCACCCCTGTAGCCAGTGTTCCTCTCTGTCCAGATCACGATCCCACCAAATGGCATGCACTCTATGATGAGGCACGGAATTGCCATTACAACCACGAACATCATAGCGATCCGCGTGAGGGGGATAATATATTTGGCCCAGTGGCTGCTCTGTATGGAGGGCAGGAAATTTCCTATCCTTGGCAAACCTTCAGCGACCGTGGCTTGGAGAATGATGTTAAACATGAAGGCTACAAGTGGGTAGTTCGCAAAAATATGGACTGCTCTAGTCGCTTTACAGATGGTTGCTTAACTGACTTTCGGATGCAAGTCCATTTCATTGCCTCGGCCGTGGATGCGACAGTAAGATACCATTCGTTTTGGTTAGAAGCGCGTGGCTGTCGCGAGGATAATCCAGAGGTGTGTGGTATTATCCGTACTGGAGGCTGGGCAGATTATGGGCGACTTATGGTTGATAATCAACACATTCCTTTGCCCGGAGACCCTCCTGCTCCGACTAATAGCAACAAACTTCATTATATCCAGACAGGCAATTCCCGTTTTACTACCTGGTACGGGGGGAATCGCATTGCCACTACTGCTATTCAGACCAGCCGCATGTGGGGTTTGATTAACCCAAACGACCCTTATCAACTGCATCTCTTTTGCCCCGACTTTAAATGTAGAAACAATAATTCAACAATGCAGGCGCATGCTATTGGATTTGTTATCCGTGCTAATGAGCTAGATCAGGATGGTGATGGCCTGGTAAACTATGAGGGTTACACTAACCGCCACGGCGAGATTGTAAGTGGCTGTACAGAAGTTGGTTTGGATTGTGTGCCATTGCAGATCATTAATATGCCAACAGGCTTGTTCCAGTACCGCGATGATGAACACGGACGGGGCAATGATGGGGGAATTAACTTTGATACCTCACCGGAAGGGGAGTATTGGATCGCCTATCCCAACTAAGGTTTTGAATTAATCTGCGCCAAACTACTGTCATAGTCGAGATTAACTCTGATGCCTTCACAACCGAATTAGAACCAGCAGGGTGGGGGGCGTCTGGTTAAAAAAGTATCCGAGTTGCCGGATATAGAATCTAAACGGCCTTACTGATTCGATTGGATCAGTAAGGCCACTATATTTGATCAGCCGGTCGGAAAGTCGTCTACTGTAAGGATGAGCTTATTGTTTCTGATGTATTAGACCTATTCTTGTTGGCTCGTCAAACTTGGGGAAGATGGAGAGAGAAGTTGATAAGTCTGGACGCCCTCCATAATAAAATCAGCGAGCAGTGGCCCAATTGTTTCATTAGCCAGTTTATTGGGATGGGAGTCGGCGCCTTCGCGATAATCCTCACGGAGCATATTGTAATCGGACGAGGTGGGATCGTCTTCGGCCAAATAACCAAAAAGATCAAAGGTGAGAAGGTTAGGATGACCCTGCAAATATTCTTCTGATTTGAGCCAGTTAGCCAAGGCTCTGGCCCTGGCGGCGTCTTCGAGATTAGTTTCTGCCGGGTTCAATGGTGGCTGCGTGACGACAATAAATAACTTATTCGGGTGTTGATCTATCGTCTGGCGTATACTTAAGTACCACTGCTTTTTCTGCTCCAATTGCTCATCACTAGTAATATTACTGGTAGGGAAACAAGACTTAAGGATGATTGTTTCATGTTGTAGGAGACCGCTAAATGTATTAAACGGAAGGGAATACACAGGCTGGGCAAAGATTTCAGATAAACCATCCGGGTAAGTATTATTGGCAGGGACGTTGTAACCGTAGCCTAGATATTTTCCATCAGGTCCTCTCAAGCCTGGCTGGTTGTAATCATGATCCCAGAAGCGGTAGCCATTTTTAGTCAGTATCTCCCTTACATGGCCTTGATCAATCAAACCGCGGCCAACGGACTGGTGTAGAAAAATAACATTCTTAAAATCGCCCTGACTAGAGTCTGTGACATCGCTGCTATTCAAAATGGATAAACCAAATGACATTAGACTGCGTGGCCCCAAGATGCGACCCGTGACGAGGCGAATTGTTAGAAAAAAGGCCAAGCCTAGAACCATCAGACCTACCAGTGAAATGATCATAGGCTTTGTCAAACGTGGGTGTGTCATTTTTATTGCACTCATAAATGATTTGATCCCCTTTCTGATAGTCAATAGCTAATTTTAACCGAACACGTAGCGATATATCGGACGTGTCGGTAAGCGCATCACGCCATTCATTACCAGGAGTGGAATACTCCACGTAAAGACAAAAAGGATTGGCTGGAGCAAAAGTTGATAATTGAACATCCAGGGCAGGAGAATCTGAATACATAAAAGAAGGAAATCCAAGGCTATTAGATGAGAAAGGTAGATACCGTAAGATTTTTTCCCTGCCTTTTCTAACTCGCGTACAAATGGGATTGCATCCCGTTTTAAGGTGGGAATAAAGAGTACAAACATCAAAGGACAAATAAAATCTGCCAACGGGAAAGACCAGATTGAGAATCTATTGAGGACAGAGATTACAAAGAATACCACTGTCATTGTTAGTAATAACCATCGGAGCCTTTGTAACCAGGGTAATATTGTTTTGATATTGATACTGTAGACTAATCCCAGAGGAAAATAAACGCCCCATATAGCCATTGTCTCCCGTAGGACGGGTGGAGCAAGAAAACCCATCCAGCCCGGAAAGGCAAATCCCAAATTATTTGGATCCTTTATGTTTAACAAGGCCAACTGGTAGAGTATAATTATTAGGATGAGGAGATAGCCGAAGCGTTTAGCGATACGAACCAGGAAGGGAGAGAGCACATAATAAAAGGCAACGAGTGGAATGAAGTTAAAGGGGAAACCCACTATTAAATTCTTAAGATAACCCAGGGGGGTGTAAGCTTCATTCCAGCGAAAGTAAATCCAGATATAAAAGGCAATAGACCAGAAAAGGTACGGCCACAGTAAATGCTTCAACCCGGTTCTTACCACCTTCCAGGACAACTGCGGGGGATTTTTTCCTTGGGCAGCATAAGAAAAAAAGGAGCCGGAAATGAAGAGGAAGGTTGGTACAGCAAGTATTCCTAATTGCCAGAGAGTCAACAGCGTGTAAGTTGTCCACCCGTAAGCTACCCGTGGCTCGCCCAATCTCGGCGTATCTAAACCTAGCTCGATGGAATGGTGAAGCACTACTAATAGAATGGCGAATCCCTGTAAAGCACTAAATTGTCTGTTCATTTCAATACATTTTCTTTGGCGTTTGGTAGGATAACTGAAGGCATCCGAATATATTCGGTGGTACGGTGCTTGCTGGTAAAGTCGGCAAAGGCGTGTTGAACCTGAGCTTCGGTTAGCCCCATCACCTGGGCCACTTCCGGTATTGGTACATTGTTCTCCTGGGCATACCACAGCAGGTCCATGGTTTCGAAGGGTAGGCGGAAGAAAAACTCTTCCTGGGTCTGGTGAGCCGGGTAGGTATCAGAAGTGGGGGTGCGGCGCTGAATTTCTTCGGGCACGCCCAGATACTTGGCCAATTGGTACACCTGCACTTTGAAGAGGTGAGCAATCAGTTGGATATCCACGCCGCCATCCCCGAATTTGACCAGGAAGCCGTGTTTGTGTTCATCTTTATTGGATGTGCCGATAACGGCATAGTTGCGCGCTTCGGCGTGGTAGTAGAGCATGGACATGCGGCTGCGCTGTTTGAAATTGGAGGCGGCGACGATTTGCAGAAATTCGCGAGTTGGCAGGCGTTTGGTCTTGGCTTCACCATCGGGCGTGATGATTGTCACCGAAAAGACATTGAATGTACCTTCTTCTAGCACGTTGGGCGGCAGCACAATCTTAGCCTTGTAACCGGCGGCCGGGTCATACTCTGGAAACACCCGGTTGATGGCTTCGTCGCGGCGGGCATAACAGCCAAAACCCTCCAGGGCCGGCGTCATATCTTCCAGAATAGCTTCCACGCCGTACTGCTTGGCTAACATGCGAGCCAGCCGCTCGCTCTCAGGGTCTGAGTCTTTATCTGGCATCATGATCGCCACCACTCGCTCCGGCCCAAAAGCGCGAGCACAGAGCGCCAGCACGGTGGACGAGTCGATCCCGCCGCTAACACCCACTACAGCACCAGAGCGGCGAAAGACCTGACGTACGGTGTGGCGCAAGGCGGTAATGAGACGCTCCGTTTCGGCAGCCGGGTCAATATCTAGAACATGTTTTCCAAAATTCACAGGTTAACCTCCTTGGGTGTAGGCTACCCTGTGACTGCGACAGACTTTAACATCTTCATTGGCAGTCAGGGGTAGCGGCATTTTGAAGTCAGATACAAATTGCACGTAAACAAGCTGGCTGGAAAGGATTCCGGCCAGCGCCATGTCATCCGTTTCACTCAAGCGCATGCCGCGCTCGATTTTTTCTACCAGTTGGCTAACCGCAGCCGGTTTAAAAAGACCGCTGGCTGTTAACATTCTGGGTGATAGTAACTCACGCACATATTCGTGAGAGGCCTGGCTGAAAAAGCTGCGATGGATAGGAGCGCGATATGGCCGTTTGGGCCGACGCCAGATTTCATCCGGCAGCCAGGTTTGGGCTACCTTTTTCAATAGATATTTCTCAGTCAGGCCCCGCAGTTTCAGACCAGCGGGCAGGTTGTTGCAAAATTCAACCACCCGATAATCAAGAAAGGGAAATCTGCCCTCGACCGCATGAGCCATCGCCATCCTATCCCCTTGAGACGATAACAAGTAAGGCGATAAGAAGGTCGTTACTTCCAGATATTGGGCTTTCTGCAAAGGCCCCCAGCGATCAAAATCGGCCGGGTAAGAGATAACTCGCCCATTTGAATGGACGGCCTCGGTGGCTGCCTGGCGCACCTCCGCAGAGAAAAAACGTTGGGTGCGGCTGGTGTTACGCCACCGAATAGCATGCGAATAATCCGGCGATTCAACCTCTTTTAGGCCTTCGCCGAAGAAGGAGGCCAGGAGGGTACTGCTGCCACCGCCCAGGTCTTGAATGTAGGGGTAAAGTCGCTTCAACAGTTGGGGGCGCAACTTCGATTCCGGTTGTCTGGCCCAAAAGCGCCGGACTTTGGCCTCTTTGAAGATGTTGTAACCAGCCAGAAATTCATCCGCCCCCTCGCCCGTTAGCACCACTTTATAATTGTTCTCCCGCACCAATTCTGAGAGTAAAAACATCGGCGCCGGCGCAGTTCGGAGGAGCGGCGTCTCGGCATGCCAGATGACATCAGGAAAGACGCGGCCAATATCTTCATGGGTGGCGCGGATAACTTGGTGGTCAGTACCCAAGTAATCGGCCATTTGGTACTGATACATGCTCTCGTCAAAGTCGGGATCGCTAAAAGCAATGGAGAAGGTATCGAGATGGGTATTAGTATATTTGCGAATAATGGCCGCGATAACCGATGAATCAATCCCTCCGCTCAGATAAGCGCCCACCGGCACATCGGCGCGGAGGCGAATCTGGGCAGCATCCACCAATAAGTTGCGAAACTCTTCGACGTAGGATTCAAGATCACGAGTGGGTGAGGTTTCAGCCGAAGAAAAACTCAATTGCCAATAAGGCTCAACCAGCACCTTGCCCTGTTGGGCTAATAGATAGTGCCCAGGCGGTACTTCGAGAATATCTTTGAAGATAGTATGGGGCGTCTGCGCACTCCAGAATGTAAATACCTGGTCAAGTGAGGCCGGGTCAATTTCGGCTTGCACCCGGGGGTCGGCCAGGAGGGTCTTGATTTCAGAGCCGAAGATCAACGCCCCGCCGGCCTGGGTATAAAAAAGTGGACGCACGCCAACCCGATCACGAGCCAGGAAGAGCGTTTGCGTTTTAGTATCCCAGATGGCAATGGCAAATTGACCATTTAAATATTTGAGACAATCAGGACCATAATCTTCATACAGATGCACAATTACTTCAGTGTCACAGTGGGTGGCAAACTGATGGCCCCGGGCTTCTAGCTGCGGGCGTAATTCAATGTAGTTAAAAATCTCGCCGTTATAGACAATCCACAAGGTTTCATCTTCGTTGGAGATGGGCTGCTGGCCGCCCCCAAGATCAACGATACTGAGGCGGGCATTGCCCAGCCCCACGTTTTCATCCAGATAAATACCAAACTGATCTGGCCCACGATGTCGAATCATGGCCAGCATCTGGCGCAATTGTTCTTCGGAGATGGGATTAAACTGGGTTAAATTGACAATTCCGGTGATGCCACACATGCTTCTGCCCCCTTTTCTTGCGCTTCGAGTTCTGCGATAGCCTGTTGTCTTAATACCGATTTGAGGACTTTGCCGTTTTCATTCAAGGGCAAGTTTTGGAGAATGACAACACTCTGAGGAACCATATGATGGGCCATGCGCGGCTTGCAATGGGCAATAATTTGCTCCGGGGTAAGTTCAGAACCGGCTCGCAGCGTCACGTAGACTCTGATAGCCTCACCTCGTACTAAATCAGGCAAACCAATTGCTGCTGCTGCCACAATCTCCGGCATCTCCAAGACGCCTGACTCGATGTCTTGGCTGCTGACGCGATGCCCATACGATTTGATAAAATCGTCTTTGCGGTCCACCACAAAAATAAAACCATCTTCGTCTACCGTTGCCAGGTCACCGCTGTACAACGCGCCATCCTTGAATTTCTTGGCATTTGCTTCCGGTTCATCCAGGTAGCCGGGCGAAATGTTATCGCCGCGGGCTACAATTTCACCCACCTCACCCGGTTGAACTGCTACTCCGGATTCGTTTATAACCGACAACGTCACACCGGGAATACCTTGTCCCACCGACCCCAATTTTGTGTGCAAGAGTTCGGGGGGGAGATAAGAGAGCCGGGCGGTGGCTTCTGTTTGCCCGTACATAATAAAAACTTTGGCCTGGGGGACAGCGGCGATTAATTCTTTGATTAAGACAGTTTGGAGTTTTCCGCCAGCTTGCTGGATATGGCGCAATGATTTGAGTTCTCGTTTAGGAAAGGTGGTATTGCGTAACAAGGTCTGATAAATGGAAGGAACGCCGGCCAGGCCGGTACAGTGCGTCTTTTCCATCGTGTCAAGCATCGTTTCCGGGTAAAGAAATCGACTCAGGACGACGGAGCCGCCCACACGTAAGTGGGTGTGTAGCAGCGAGGTACCAAAGCAGTAGTGGAAGGGCAAAATCGCCATCACCCGGTCGGCCGAGGTTAGCTCCAGGTATTCAATAATAGAGGTGGTATTGGCCTGGATATTCCGATGGGTCAGCCGGACAACGCGCGGTCGGGCGGTGGTGCCGGAGGTGAATAAATAAACAGCATCGTCCTGCTCGTCGCCATAGGTAGGTAGGGTTGCCCACCAAACACCTTCGGATTTTTTGAGACTATCCTCAAAAATCAGGCGGGCTTCGGTGGTTAGGCCGCCCTGCAAACGCTGGTAATACCGCTTTTCCACACAGATAGCTTTACATTGAACAAAGTTCTGTCTTGTTTGCAATTCTGAGGCAGTTAACGTCACGGGAAAAGGTACGGCTATCGCCCCAATCTTCAAGATAGCCAGGTAAGCAGCGGCCCAAAACAGCGAGTTCGCGCCAATCACTCCCACCCGATCTGTCGGGTTGATACCCACTGCCAATAACTCTTGGGCCAGGCAGGCGCTGGCATTCTTTAAGTCATAATAACTGTAAGATTTGCTTCCGTCAATGAGGGCAATGGCTTGATCTTGGCCTAACTCGAGCAGGTAATCCGTTGTATTCATAGTGATACCTCGCTTATGTAGACTTTCTCAATGAGATTTGACTGCAAACAAAATTCGGTATTTAGGCGAGGCGGTGCTGGATGAAATTACCCAGTTTGTTGATTGAGTCAAAGTTATCCGGGGTCAGGTCTTCGTCTTTAACTTTCACCCCAAACTTTTCTTCAATAAATAACACCAGTTCCATTACACCCAGAGAGTCTACAATACCTTCTTCTAAGAAGGAGGCATCATCGTCATAGCCAAAGCCATTGTCACTGAATAATAAATTTTTGGCAATATATTGCCGAATTTGAGCTTTGATATCCATTGTAGTTAGTTTTACCTCGATTTAGATTAATATTGAACTGGCTAATACTCTAAGCAGGTAGATATGAACCTCTTTGGCAATCCATTTAATAATATAGAGGTGTCATCTCACCAGGAACTACTGAGGAGCTATTGCTACTAAGTAAACCGCAAAAAAATTAGAATCAAGATAGGGGAATGTATGAAAAAAGTTAGAAATTTATTACAGGGGAAAATGGGGGATTAGAGCCAATACATTTCAAATAAGGCCGTAGCATAGGGCCTTGTGCCCGCCCACAAGGAGCTAAACTACGTTATTTGAAAAGTATTGGGATTAGAGCTGCCTAAAAGGCCAGACACCCTAAAGATAACGTACTTCAACCCGGTTAGGGTCTGTATCTTTGCGTACTTCAACCCTAAATGGTAACTCATCCCATTGAAAACGCTGGGCAATAAATCGCTGCAAAGGTTGATTACGATTATAAGGTAAGTCAAGCTGAATTGGCGCATCTCTGGGATCATATAAGGTACAATATTGAATCGGTGTTTTGGCCACTTCGCCTAACATCTGACTAAGATAGGTGGGCAAACCAACCTTCAGAATATAGTGATCCCGTATCTCATTGAGGGTTGCAATAATAACATGATAAGCCGGAAAGCCGGCGCGTAAACAGTGAGCGCGACTTTTTAGAACATCCCGGATTTCTTTTGCTCCGAAGATATCAAAATCCACTCGATTTTGGGGGGCAGCCTCTTTAGAATGTTTATCATCTTTCCGCGAGACCATATCAAGCATAAACACATTCTCCAAGCTGAAGGTCATTTTCTTTCCTCCAAGTTTTCTGGCACTGCCACGACCCATTCAAAACAAGTTTCATCATACCACACTGTCATAATCTAAAACAATGGGACTTGTTGGTACTTAGAGCCTATTCGAAAACCTCTGTAGATGACGCATCTTATGCCTCATCGGCTGGCATGGGGATGCCAACCTACGGGTTTTCGGATAGGTACTTAATGACCATTATCCAGATGTAACGCTTTTGAGATTTTATCGTTTAATTATCTCACAAATGTCAGGTTAACTTTTAATGTTGCCCTGAAATCAAATCACTATCTACTAAGGAAGGGCAGCTTAAACCAACCCAGAGATAGCAAGGCAATTGCTCTTTTTTATTATCTAAAGAGAGGAGAATGAACAAGCGTTAAACGGGAACCGCTCGCCTTTCCATGATCACATCGTAATAGACGCTTTCCAACTTCTCAGCGGCTTTGTGCCAATCATGGTGAGTTTCAACATAACGCCGGCCTTGCTGTCCCACCTGCTGGCGTAGCGTTTCGTTGGTGAGTAGAGTGATCGCAGCATCAGCCACTGCCTGGGGGGTATCGGCTACTAAAGCCTCCTGCCCGGCCTGCACTTGCAGAGCAGAAACCGCCTGCGGTGTGCTGATAAGCGGGGTGGCCATAGCCATAGCTTCCAGTACCTTAAATTGCATTCCCACGGCATAGCGCATAGGCGACACAGCCAGGGTAGCTTGAGCCAGGTAGGGCCGCAAGTCGGGTACGGTGCCGGTAACAACAATGCGCGGATCGGCGCTCAAAGCCAGAACTTCGGCTGGTGGATTTTTGCCGGCGAGAACAAGGCGAGTCTCGGGTAATCGCTGCCAAACAACTGGCATAATCTTGTTTGCCAGGTCTAACGCAGCGGCAGTGTTAGCATGATAACTCATTTTGCCCGAAAAAATAAGCGTTGCCGGGTCACGGGGGATATTTAGCGGGGTGAAATAATCCAGATCAACTCCTATCGGTATGATAACCAGACGGTCGTTTATCTTTTGCATCTGGCTATCGCTGTTTTGCCCTGCTTTGCCAACGCTTGTTTTAACTGCCAAAGCCGAAAGTTGAGCCAGAGCTTCTCTATCCCGAGGTGATGTTACCAGCACCCGAGGATACTTTTCCAGTAGCTGGCCCTCGTAACGACGGGTGCGCACTAAATCTAGATTGGCCAGCAACCGGCTGCGCCAGGTAGGACCTGAACGACGCACCAGATCAAACAGCAGAGTAATTGAATCAACTGAGTCAAAGACAATAGGCCCCCCTTTTACCGCTCTACTAAGTTCAGCGCCACGCAGGTGTTCCACATGAATGATGTCGAAATTTGTTTCAGCCTGCGTTTTTTTTATGAGTTCCATCATTTCAGGAGAACGAGAGTAGGCGGCCTGAAAGGGCGTCTGGCTGGCTATGGCCTGGATACCATTCCACAGCGGCCGCCAGCGAGGTAGGGGAGTTATCTGCACCCGCTGACACCAAGTGTGCAATGAGTTAAGGCCGCTCCTATCTTCGCCAGATGGCTCGAGCGCCAATAGGGTGATGCGATGGCCTCGCTGGGCCAGATGTTTTATCAAATTGTAAGGTCGTGCGCGAATCTGGGAGGGTAGATATGGACTGATGAAGAGAATATTTAACGGTTTCATAGTCGGCTTGCTTCTCTGGTTCAATATTTGGGCTGTAAAAAGTTATCCAAATATAATTATTAAACCCTAAAAAAATGTGAATCGGGTAGGGGAACTATATGAAAAAAGTTAGAAAAGCTTGAGCTAACGCCTGCTTTTTTAATGGCTTGTCCCTATTGACAAGAATGGGGCTTTGTGATACCGTGCCAACGTCACTTTATAGTTACCCCTAAGAGAGATTAGCCCGGATGTTTAGCTTCTCAAGATATGGTCTTTACAGCTCATCTTCGACGCAGGTTGCCAACCTGATAACCCTAATGGAATGGACTGGCGCGTTTTCTTTGATCATAGTGGGTGTGCTATGGCTTCTAAATCCACTTGCGGTAGGAATTGCTGTCACTCTAGCGTTGCTGTCCTGGATAATTCGTTGGTGTATGGGTGGGCAGCCCATGTTTCGTACCTTTATCAGTGGCCCTTTGGTAATGTTGGTTATCAGCGCCTTAATTGGAGTAGGGGTGAGCTACGACCGAGCTTTAAGCTGGCCGCTATTTTTAACTCTGTTGGGTAGTATCAGGCTTTTTGTTGCCATTGCCCACACAAACCTCCCTCCGCGCTGGGTAGGAGGCGGGCTGGTGATCGCTGCCAGTTTGTTGGCGTTCTATTTTGTGGGTCAATATGGATATTTTTACTATCCGTATGAATGGGGAGTACTACCTCGTTTGGGCAGGATTACTGGTTCAGTGTTGCCCAATTTAGTTTTCTTCACGCCTCACCCTAATGCGGTAGCCGGTTTTTTGGAGAGTGTCTGGCTCTTGGGCTTGGTTTTGGCCTGGGAAGCGCGTAGGGGTGTGCGCATTGCCTGGGTATTGGGGGTCATTATCATTAGTTATAGCCTGCTTATCTCTGAATCGCGGGGCGCTTGGCTGGGCTTGACGATAGTGCTGGGAGTTGGTGCTTGGCTGCTCATCCCTGAGCGCCGTCTTCGGCTGGCGCTAGGCCGTATAGGCTTGATCACGATTACACTCAGTCTCTTGGGTTTTTCCTACTTAGTCTCTAGTGGGCTGCAAATTCCTTTGGTCAGCCCCACTGTGGATACAGCCTACAGTCGCTTGGTTTTATACCGTAACAGTCTAAATTTATGGGGTGATTATCCTTTCACCGGCATTGGTTTGGGTGACACGTTTGCCTTTGTCTATTCCCGCTATCAGTTACTCATCCCCTACCGATATTTGAGCTATGCCCACAACTTATTTTTGTCGGTGGGGCTTAGTTTAGGGGTATTAGGTTTGCTGGCCCTGATATGGTTGCTAATCAGTTTTTATCGGTTTGTCATACGTGTAGAGACTAAGGGTAACTTGAGTCCTCAAGCCCTATCACTCTTTCGGGCTGCCTGGCTAGGAGTAAGCGCTACTTTTGTGCATGGGTTAACAGATGCGCCGCAGTTTGCCGGTTCCGGTTGGACGATGCCCATGCTTTTTGCTATGTTGGGATTGACTATTGCCGCCGGGCAACCGGCTCTCAGTGAAAGTGAGTATCAGAAAGTCACCCCTGCCCTCTTCAGCCTGAATCCCTGGGGCTGGTTGGCGCTAGGTGGGGTTGTTGGGATTCTGCTAGGAGGCCTCCTTGTCTTGTGGCGGCCGCTGGTGGGTGCCTGGTATGCTAATTGGGGCGCCCTTCACCAGACACAAGCCGAACTGTCCCCAGACTTAAGCGATTCGGCTCGTGAGGCTACACTCAAGCTGGCCATAGCTGACTTCACTCAGGCGCTTCATTTGAGTCCGCTTCAGCCTGTGGCTAATCGGCGCTTGGGGCTGATAGCCCTGGAACAGCAAAATTTTGAAACAGCGGTGATTTACCTGGAGCAGGCTTATCAACAGGAACCACAAAATCAAGCTACGCTTAAAGGGCTTGGTTTGGCTTATTTGTGGACAGGGCATCTGACTGTGGCCCAGGAATTGCTAAGACAGATTGATAACCGATGGATGTTAATCGAAGAATTGCGAAACTGGCGAGAATTGTGGAGGGACAAAAATAAGCCCGACTTAGCTACCTATGCTCAAAGAATGGCGCAGTTTCTGGTAACGGAACCATGAGAAATTGGACTCGTTACGATTGCTGTACCCGGCGGAGTTCATCCTCCAGGCGCAGCCGGAAGTGTTGCTTGGTGGGAAGTGGAACAATGAGGTTAAAATGGTCAATTTTACGGTTAAGTTTGACCAGAGTCTCGTTAAAGCTATGAATAGCGGCCTGCCAGCTTGTCTCGCTGCATAGATTGGCTTGATAAGCCTGCCAGGCCAGCCGAAGTTTATCCCGCGCCGCCGCCACCTCCCGCCGGATTTCCTTGTCGCGTTCAATCCAGGCCGGGGCCATGTTGTTGTTTTGCAGCAGGCCAAAAGCCAGTTCCTGAGCCGGGTCGAGATAAGGGTTGGTGTTAAGAGACAGGGGTTTGCCGTGGCCTCGGAGATTATCAAACTCCCCGTTGGCCATCGCTGCCTGAATCCGCTGCTCGATCAAATCCGCCCGTTCCTGCTCGCGCTGGGCGCGGGCAGCCTCACTTGACTCCTGGGCCGGTAGCCGGCGGTCCTCCAGGTTTTCCTTCAAACGACTCAATCGTTCTTGTTGCTGCTTCTTATTTTTGGATGAATTCATGCTGACCCTGTATTTTACTTTTTAGTGAGTTGAAAAGAGTTCTGGCCTGTAATGAGACGCGCCCCGCGTTTGCGCGTGAAATAATTCCAGGCCCATTGGAACATGACCATCACCCGGTTGTCGAATTCAATCAGATATAAAATGTGAATAAAAGCCCAGATGAACCAGGCCGGAAACCCGCTAAACTTCAAAGAACCCAGGTCGGCTACGGCGGCATTACGTCCGATGACCGCCAGGCTGCCCCGATCTTGATAATGAAACGGCGGCAGTGTTTCGCCTTTGAGCCGGCGCTGGATGAGTTTGGCCGCATATTCACCTTGCTGCATCGCCACCTGGGCCACCCCCGGCAGAGGCTTTTCACCCTGATGGGAAAAATTAGCCAGATCGCCGATGACAAAAATGTTGGGCTGACCGGCAACAGTTAAATCCGGCGCCACCATCACTCGCCCGGCCCGATCCAGGGCTACGCCGGTTCGTTGGGCCAAAATCTGCCCCAGCGGCGAAGCTTTCATGCCCGCCGCCCAGAGAACGGTATGAGTGTAAAGCTGCTCCGATTCAGCGTCGCCCCGGCGTAAGGTGATGACCCCAGCCTGAATATCTGTGACCACGGTTTTGGTTTGCACCGTTACTCCCAGACGGGTCAGTGATTGCTCGGCTTTGGCCGACAGCTCAGCCGGATAGGGCGGCAAAACCCGCTCCACCCCTTCGACCAGTAAAACTTTAGTCTGGGTGGGATCAATCGTTCTAAAATCATTTTTGAGAGTTTTATGGGCCAGCTCGGCCAGCGCGCCGGCCAATTCTACCCCTGTCGGACCACCGCCGACGATGACAAAGGTGAGCCAGGCCCGTTGTTTTTCAGGATCAGGCTCTCGTTCGGCGGCTTCGAAAGCCAGCAACACCCGCCGCCGAATTTCGGTGGCATCCTCGATGGTTTTCAGGCCGGGCGCCCAACGCGCCCATTCATCGTGACCAAAATAGTGGTGACTGACCCCGGTGGCAATAATCAAGCTGTCGTAGCTTAATTCGCCATCGACCAGGATAACTTTGTGCTGCTCCGGTTCAAGGTCAACAACCTCAGCCGCCAGCACATGCGTATTTTTATTTCGGCTCAGTACGGCCCGCAGCGGCGAAGCAATATCACCCGGTGACAGCCCACCCGTCGCCACTTGATACAGCAGCGGTTGAAAAAGGTGAAAATTGCGTTTATCCACCAGCGTCACTTGTACCGGGGCGCGGCCCAGAGCTTTGGCCGCATATAGGCCCCCGAAACCGCCGCCGATAATAACCACCCGGTGAGGGTGAGAGTTATGACTATGGAGTTTGTTCGTCTCTAACATAGGAACCAAATAGACTCAGTAGATCCAATTTTCGAGGAGTGAGGCACGTCCACGTGCCGAACACCGCCGCACGTGGGCGTGCTGGCTCCTCAAATTTGGATCCACTGAGCCTCAAAGAGCTAATTTTAAATTCTTCTATAAGTGTAGTTCGATGTTTATTTATGGTGTCTTTGATTTCGTTGAGATTTTGCATTGTTCTTTCCCTCATGCAGTTTTGCTTCTTCGCTTCTCCACTATCTCCCACAGCCGATTGGGGCTAAGCGGTATCTCCAGAATTTCCAACCCCGGTATGCCCAGCGCATCCTCCAACGCCTGGGCGAACAGCGGCCCGACCGGAATCGTGCCAGCTTCGCCGGTGCCTTTAATGCCCAGTGGGTTAAGCGGCGAGGGCGTTTCTTCGTGGCCCAAATCCATTTTGGGCACATCCAGCGAAGTGGGCAGCAGATAATCCATAAACGAGGCGTTGAGCAACTGTCCGTTTTCATCGTAAACCAACTGCTCGTAAAAAGCGTTGCCAATTCCCTGGGCCACGCCGCCATGCACCTGCCCTTCGACAATCATGGGGTTGATTACCCGCCCACAATCATGCACCACTACGTATTTCAGGATTTTGAGGTTGAAGGTCTCCGGGTCAACTTCGACCATCATGGCGTGCGCGCCGTTGGCAGTCGCCCCCATTTTGGGGCCAAAATAGGCGGTTGACTCCAACCCCGGCTCGGCGTCCGGCTCGACCGCCCCACGCAGCGGGTTGGCCTTTGCCGCCAGCGTCGCCAGGCTGACCCGCGCCTCCGGTGCGCCCCGTACCTGGGCAAAGCCGTCTACCAGCTCGATGTCGGTCTCGCTGGCTTCCAGATGTTCGGCGGCCAGCCTGAGCGCCTTAGCCCGCACCTTTTGCGCCGCCTCATTGACCGCTGAGCCGGCCACCACCGCCCCCCGGCTGGCAAACGTGCCCGTGCCCCAATTAAACTGCCCGCTGTCGCCGGTGGAAACGTAAATATTTTCGACCGGCACGCCCAGGGCAGCGGCGGCAATCTGAGCAAACGAAGTGTAATGCCCCTGTCCCTGCGTGCCCACCCCCGTCACCACCGTTACCTTGCCGCTCGATTCCACCTGCACCCGCGCCCCCTCATACGGCCCAATCCCCGTCCCTTCGACATACATCACCAAGCCAATCCCCACTTTTTTCTTCAAAGCTTCGTTTTGGACTCCAATCTCCTCCGCTCCCCTGCTCCTCCGCTCCCCTGCTCTCTTCTGCCTGAACTCGTCCCAGCCAATCATCGCTTTCGCCTTATTCAGCACTGCTTCGTAATTGCCGCTGTCGTAGGTCAATTTGGTAAAATCCTGGTAGATAATCTCGTTGGACCAGGGAAACTGGTCGGGCGGGATCAGGTTGCGGCGGCGAATTTCGGTTGGGTCGAGGCCCAATTCTCTGGCCGCCAGGTCGAGAAAACGTTCCATCACAAAGACGCCGTGCGGTCGCCCGGCCCCGCGATAGGGGGCGACAATGGTTTTGTTGGTGAAAACCACTTTGAATTCGGTAGTGTAATGGGGCACCACATAAGGCCCCAGCAAAGTACACTGCGTGTTGAGCGGCAGAGTCAGGCCGTAAGGATCGTACGCGCCGGTATCGTGCAGAAAAAAATCTTTGACCCCCAGGATTTTACCCTCTTTGGTCAGGGCAATCTCCGAAGCGTGAATCTGGGCGCGGTCGTGCGAGGTGGCATAAAAATGCTCCTGCCGATCCTCGATCCATTTGACGGGCCGGCGCAACTGCATGGCCGCCCAGGGAATGAGCGTTTCTTCGGGGTAAAACATCATCACTTTGGGGCCAAACCCGCCGCCGATGAAGGGTGCAATCACCTGCACCTGCCGCTCCGACAGGCCCAGCATGCGGGCCAGACCGTTTCGGATAGGCAGCGGGGCCTGAGTTGAGTCCCAGACCGTCAATTTCTGGGCCAGCGGGTCGTACTGCGCCACCACACCCCGGCCCTCCATGGGCGAGCCGGCGCCGCGATCATAGCGAAAACGCCGCGAGATGACCAGGTCGGCTTGCGCTTTGGCGGTTTCGTAATCGCCTTTGCGCTGGATGACGTGGGCGGCCATATTGTGGCCCAAATCTTCGTGGATGACCGCGGCCTGCTCCGTCAGGGCCGCTTCGAGGTCCAGCACCGGGTCGAGCGGGTCGTAATCAATCCTAATTGTCTCAACGGCGTCTTCGGCCAGGTAACGGCTTTCGGCCACTACCATCACCACCGCTTCGCCCACATGCCGCACCTTGTCTTTAGCCAGTTGGCCGCCGGTGCGCTCATTGAAAACGACATATTCGGCGGGGGGCGGCGGCACCAGCAGCGGCGAAGGCTGCCAGAAATCGCCCAAATCGGCGGCGGTGTAAACGGCAACCACGCCGGGCATACTTTTGGCCGTTTCCAGGTCAATGTTCAGAATCCGGGCATGGGCGTAATCGCTGCGTTTGAAGGCGACGTGCAGCATGCCCGGCAGATGAATATCGTCCACAAACTGCGCCTGCCCCGTCAGCAGTTGCGGGTCTTCGTTGCGTTTGATGCGTGCGCCAAAAGTCTGAGTTGTCACAAACGCTTCTCCATTTGCTGTAAGGCCCAGGCAATATCCTCACGCTGAAATTGTTCTACCAATGTCAAGCGATGATGGCGAATGAACTCTATCAAGGCCAAATGGATAACTTCTGTTTCATTGACAAACCAGCCGTCCTTAATCATTTGTTCTACTTCGGTAACTATTTTTTTCTGGTAATTCAATTTCTAAAACTTTCATTATCTAATCCTTCCAGTTTTCATACACAATTTCTCAAATTTGAGACTTCATCTTCTCTGCCGCCAACTTCACCGCCTCGACGATATTCTGATACCCCGTGCAGCGGCACAAATTGCCCGAAATGGCCTCGCGGATTTCTTCCTCGCTGGGGGTGGGATTTTCTGCCAGGAACGGGACGAGGGTCATCAAAAAGCCGGGGGTGCAGTAGCCGCATTGTAGACCGTGCGCTTCCCAAAATCCTTGCTGGAGGGGGTGCAGCGTTTTCCCATCCGGCGACAAGCCCTCGACCGTCATCAACTCGTGGCCGTTGGCCTGCACAGCAAACATGATACAGGAGCGCACCGGCTGTCCATCGAACAAAATGGTGCAGGCCCCACAGACGCCGTGCTCACAGCCGACGTGGGTGCCGGTCAGGCCCAGGTCATGGCGCAAAAAGTCGCTTAACAGCAGCCGGGGTTCGATAGTGCGTTGGTATTGCGTCCCGTTGACGGTGAGGGTGACGGTGAATAGATGACTCATCTTGTACTCCTAACTGGGACAAACCACCTTCGGCCAAATAGGATTTTTCGCCACGAATTACACGAATTTTCACTAAAAGATTTTCGTGCCAAAGGTTCGTGCAACTCGTGGTAAAATAATGGCTCGATATGTAAGGGTTTCATTCAGCAATTGTTCCTCGCGTCATCGCCTCCCGCCTCATCGCCTCTCCTTTGCTCGCTCAACTGCCTGGGTCAAAACCCGCTGGGCCAATACGCGGGCCAGGTGACGCCGAAACTCGGCGGAGGCATGGATGTCGCCGTTGGGGGCAATGTCATTTGTTGCGGCGGTTTCGGCGGAGGCGCGAATGGCCTCGGCGGTGGGAGGCTGTCCGATGAGCAGGTGGGCGGCCTGCTGCGCTTCCACCGGCCCGTCGCCGACGCTGAGAAAGACCAATTTGGCCCTCTGGCAGTGGTCGCGCTCATCCAGGGTGACTACGGCGGCTACGCCAACCAGGGCGTAATCGCCGTGTCGGCGGGCCATCTCGGTGAAGGCCCAGCCGGTGCGGGGAGGCAGCGGCGGCAAATCAACTTCAACCAGTAGTTCGTCGGGTTCCAGAGCGGTGGCAAACAGGCTGATAAAAAATTCATTGGCCAGAAGCCAGCGTTCTCCGGCCTGGCTGCGGGCGCAAAAACGGGCGTCGAGGGCGGTGGTCACGGCCGGCAGTTCGGCGGCGGGGTCGGCGTGGGCCAGGCTGCCGCCAAAGGTGCCCCGGTTGCGAATTTGCGGGTGGGCGATGTAGGGCATCGCTTCGCGCAGCAGGGGGGCGCGTTCTGCTACCAACGGGTCACGTTCCACCTGGCGCTGGCGGGTCATGGCCCCAATCCGCAGGCCGCCGTCGTCGCTACGACGAATATAGGCCAGTTCGGCAATGGGGTTGAGGTCAATCAACACACCGGGCTGAGCCAGCCGGAAGTTCATGGTTGGGATCAGGCTTTGCCCGCCGGCCAGGGGTTTGGCCTCGTAACCGTACTGGCTCAAAAGCGTCAGGGCTTCGGCGGTGGTCGTGGGGGCAAAATATTCAAAAGGCGGTGGTTTCATGCAGCTTTGGAGTCCTCCGAAAAACAACCCTCACCCCCAACCCCTCTCCCACCGGGAGAGGGGAGTCGCGCCAGCGACGGGGTGAGGGCTATCTCGTCGTTGGCTCGGTCAACCTCCGTAAAAGGATTAAACTTTGACCAATTCAACAATACGGGGCAGGGCTTCGGCCACATCGGCGCGGATGACGACATTGGCCTGCGCGTCCAGATAGGTGGGCTGGTAGTTGATGATAATGAGCCTGGCCTTATTTTCCAGGGCCAGTTGGGGCAAATCTGAGGCCGGGGCCACTTCGAGGGATGAGCCGGCGACCAACAAAAGATCGGCCCCTTTGATAGCTTCTTGGGCCAACACTAATTCACGGATGGGCAGCGGCTCGCCAAACAGAATGACATTCGGTTTGAGGACTCCGCCGCAGGTGTGGCGGGGCGCCTGCCCGTCGCGCATAAATTTGGCAAAAGCGGCGGCGGAGTCCTCGACGGCGAAACAGCGAGTGCAGGTTACTTCACGTAGCTGGCCGTGCAGTTCATAGACAGTTTTGGAGCCGGCTTTGCTGTGCAGATTATCAATATTTTGGGTAATAATTGCTTTTAATTTGCCTTCTTGTTCCAGCGCGGCCAGGGCGTAGTGAGCCGGATTGGGCCGGGCCTCCAGCAGCGATAAGGCGAGCGGCCGGACCCAATTATAAAAACGCTGCGGGTTGTGGCGAAAGGCAAAAATAGAAGCGACCTCCAGCGGGTCGGCCTGGTCCCACAAACCGGAGTCGGGGCTGCGGAAATCGGGGATGCCGGAGGGGGTGCTGATTCCGGCCCCGGTCATCGCCACAACGCTACGAGCCGAAGCAATCAACTCGGCGGCGTGTTGAATTTGTTGCGCTAATGGCATAGGCGTACCCCTACTGGAAGCCTGGAAGGTTGGAAGGTTGCTAGAATATCTTCCAACCTTCCCACTTTCCTACTTATTGAGTTAATGGCAATGTAAAACAAAACGTGCTCCCCTGCCCGGCTTCGCTTTCGGCCCAGATGCGCCCGCCGTGGGCTTTGATGATGCGCTGGGCGATGTGCAGCCCCAAGCCGCTGCCCCTGGCCGAGCGTTCGCTTTTATCTTCGACCTGGTAAAAACGGGAAAAGATGCGGTCCAGGGCTTCAGTGGGGATGCCGATGCCGTTATCTTTAACCTCAACCCGCAGCTCACTGTCATTGGCTGAGGCGGTCACAATGACCTCGCCGTCGGCTTTGGTAAATTTGATGGCATTACCAATCAAATTGGTCAAGACCTGTTCCAGTCGTTGCGTATCACCTATAATGGTGGGCAGCAGCGCCGGCAGTTTGGGGATTAATTTGACTTTTTGTTGATGCGCAAAGCCCTGGAGTTTGAGGGTGGTCTGATGAATAACGTCGAGTATAGCCACCGGCCGGCGATCCAGTTCCAGTTTCCCCTCATCAAATTTAGACAGGTCGAGTAGATTATTGACCATCTCGCCCAGTTGAGCCGCCTGGGTGTGGATAATAGTCAAAAACTCCTTACGAGTAGCCGGCTCCAGGGTTTCATCTTCCAGCATAAGCTGCACAAAACCCTGGATTGAAAACAGCGGGGTGCGCAGTTCGTGCGAGATGGTAGACATGAAGTCGTCCTTAAGCTGTTCCAACTCGCGTTCTCGAGTAATGTCGTGAACCACGCGCACCTCGCCCAGAGGGGTGCCGCCGTCGTCTACTACGGTGGTGGAAAAAATTTGCAGAGTGCGGGGACGCGGCGTTTCGATGGTGATTTCTTTGGATAAAACCCCGGTGCGGGCGCGGTGGGTAGTGGTCGAGGTAATTTCGGCCAGGCGCGGCGGCAGGTCGGGTGAATGAACTTTTTGGCCCACAATCTGGCCGGGGTGCATGCCCAGCATCATGGCCAGGGCGGGGTTGCAGGTAACAATATGTCCTTGCGCGTCAATCAGCAGCAGCCCATCGGCCATATATTGAATAATTGCCTGGGTTTGCTGCTGCTGTTTGGAAACATTGGCAAAAAGGCGGGCATTTTCGATGGCGACGCCGGCCTGAGCCGCGATGATGGTTAGCAGGCGCTCCTGGGACGGCCCAAAAGCGTTGGGGTGAGAGTCATCCACGTTAATCGCGCCGATGACCTCGCCGTGCGCCAGCACCGGGGCTACCAGCAGCGAGCGTACTTCTTCGTCAAAAAAGATAAACCCCGGCTCCTGGTTGGTATCGGGCAGATAGATGGTTCTGGCTTCGGCCACCGCCCGCCCGGCCACCCCTTCGCCAATACGCAGTTTAGCTGCTTTGCGCCACTGAGGTTTTAACCCGGCGGCGGCTTTGATTTCCAGGGTTTGGGTGTGCGGGTCGAGTAAAAAAATACAACAGCCGCGACAACCGAGGGCGTGCCGCAGCGAGTCAACCACCGTATCCAAAACTGTCTGTAGCTCAAGGTTGCTGGCAATTTGTTGGGCCAGGATATACAAGGTCGCCACCTCGCTCAGGCGCTGGCGGGTTTCGTCAAACAGTTTAGCGCGTTCCAGGGCCAGGGTGGTTTGGGCGCTTAAGATGCGGCAAAGCTGGATATCGTCGAGGGAAAAGGTGCGGTTTGGATTTTTATCGTAAATTTCCAGCAGCCCGGTGATTCGTTTTGCGGTTTCCAGCGGCACGGCCAGCACCACCCCCCAGGTATTTTTGTGGTCTGAGCCGGTGTACGAAAATTGCCAGACTGTCTCGCCGCTGGGTTTGTCGGCCTCAGCCCGGCTGATAATCGGGCGGTTGGCTTTGAGCAACTGCTGGCTGAGGGGGTCTTTGGAAAAATGGATGGGTGTATCTACTTTGCGCCAGGTGTGGGCCGGATTACCCGGATAGCGGACCACATATTCGGCCAGGGCCGTGGTGGTCAATGCTTTTTCATCAACCTGGCAGATAACGCAGGCGCCTGCATCCAAAGCTTCGGTAATTTGCTGGGTCATCAGCTTCAGCACATTGTCGCTGTCCAGGTTGGTGCCCAGGGCCGTATTGCTTTCATAAATAAAGGTTTGCTCGCGCAGGCGGCGCTGCAAGGCGGTTTGCAGCCGGGCGTTTTCAATGGCAACCGCAACGTGGTCGGCCAAAGCCGTCAAAACCTGGCGGTCTACCTCGGTGAAGCTGTCGGGTTGACTGCTTTCAATTGCCAGAACCCCGACCAGGTTGTTGCCCACCAGCAGCGGCGCGGCCAGTTGGGCCTGAGTCTGGGGCAGTGAGGGATGAGACTTGAACTGCGGGTGTTGCGCCAGATTGTTGACCAAAACGGTCTGACCCGTTGCGGCCACGCGACCGACCAGGCTCTCCTGGTCAAGAGCAAAGGTGATCGGGCCGGCCGGATCGAAGGGCCGGTTTTTCCAGGCCCCATGTTGCAGTTCTAGCTTTTGCTTGCCGGCGTTCAGGATAAAAAGATTGACATATTCGTAATTGAAATTTTGCTGGATCAGGCTCACTACCTCGTTCAAAAGGTCATGCGGTTTGGCCCGGTCTACAATTTTTTTATTTAAATCGGTCACGGTTTGCAAATAGAGCGCCCGGCGGCTTAAAACGGCGGTATCGGGCCGGTTATCCCGGGTCAGCGAAAAGCTGGCGCTGGCCGCTTTAAGAATACGGTTTTGCATTTTGGTCAGGCTTTGCCAGGCGATGGCGTCCAGCCGGTTTGCTTCGGCCTGGGCGGCTTGAAAGGTTAACCCAAATAAATGGGTCAGGATGAGCCAGCCGTGTTGTAATTCGGCGCTGGTTTTGGGTGGGGCAATTAATTGGTTAAGGTAACGGGGGATCTTCCAGGGCGTCATAGCGGCGGCGTGCAGCAAAGCCAGCCAATCTCCCAGCTCAGGAGCCGCTCCCGGCGAGGGTAGCTCGGCCAGAAAATGGGTCCAGCGGGCTTTCAGGCCGGGCACAATGACCGCCAGCCAGGCTTTCAGGTGGGTTTCGTCAACTACGTCAGTGGGATTTTCTTTTAGTTCTTTTGTCGTCATAATCGGAGGGCGGGGAAGCGCCAAACTTTCCAGCCGAAGTTTTTAGTAGAGGAATTTTACCATAATACCCATGTGATGTAAATAACAACCAATTCTTCGGCAAAGCTGCGCTTTGGACGAACCGGCCCAACCTGTGTTATAATCAGCCGAATTTAAAAAGAGAGGTTTTGTTTCAATGAGAAGTTTGTTCGTTCTATGGTTGGGTGCGTTGTTAGTCCTGACACCCATCCTGGCGTGTGGCCCCATCGGGGCCAGCCGAGTTACCCCAACCCCAACCAAAACGCCCAGGCGTGTCATGGCTTTGGAGCAGACCTCTGTTCCAACCTTAACGGCGACGCCGGCTGTGACCGATACCCCCACCCCCCTGCCTCCCACCGATACCCCCACCCCTGCCCCTCCCACCGACACGCC
>Ga0209172_10001653_pt1 | contig 45297 bp, 45 predicted proteins | sample LarsenN4metaG_FD_184113 | JGI IMG/M metagenome (GOLD analysis project Ga0209172, IMG submission 184113) | Hot spring sediment bacterial and archeal communities from British Columbia, Canada, to study Microbial Dark Matter (Phase II) - Larsen... ... | reverse complement strand
GGGTACAATGTTTCTCCACGGCAGTGTGCTCCTTTCGGGTTGAATTCTCGTTTGGCGACGCAATTCTAACCGATTCGAGGCACTGCCGTGCTTCATTTTAAAAAAGCGAAAAATATTTTACGTTATCATCGCTGACGCTCGTTCGTGCGCTGCGCGCGTTCGAGACGTAACGGCCTAAAAGACCTCAAAATTTGTAAACGTATTTGCGTCGTTACTGACGAGCGAAGCGATCGAACGCAGCGAAGCGATCGAACGGGCGAAGCCCGCGAACATAGCGAAGCGATCGAACGCGCGCAGCGCAGAAGAAGCGATCGAACGGGTGAAGCGCAGCAGAATCGCTACGCTCGTTCGAAACGTAGGATCGCTGACGCTCGTTCGTGCGCTATGCGCGTTTGAGACGTAACGGCTTAAAAGGCCTCAAAATTTGTAAACGTATTTGCGTCGTTACTGACGAGCGAAACGATCGAACGCAGCGAAGCGATCGAACGGGCGAAGCCCGCGAACATAGCGAAGCGATCGAACGCGCGTAGCGCAGAAGAAGCGATCGAACGCGCGTAGCGCAGAAGAAGCGATCGAACGGGCGAAGCCCGCGAACATAGCGAAGCGATCGAACGCGCGTAGCGCAGAAGAAGCGATCGAACGGGCGAAGCCCGCGAACATAGCGAAGCGATCGAACGCGCGCAGCGCAGAAGAAGCGATCGAACGGGCGAAGCCCGCGAACATAGCGAAGCGATCGAACGCGCGCAGCGCAGAAGAAGCGATCGAACGCGCGCAGCGCCGAGGTGTAACATGGATGATTTGATCGAGGACTTCTTTGCGTTTCTGACGTGTGCCGACGAGAGGACCTGCCCCGATTGCGGCGAGCCGATGGTTCAGGAAGAGCAGGACGTGTGGCAATGTCCCAGGTGCGGGGAATTTCAATGACTGAAAGAGGGGCAGCTGACAGTGTCGGCGCACTGTACGCGAAACGCCCAAGCCGTTAGAAATGTAGGTTCGCTGACGCTACGTTCGTGCGCTAAGCGCGTTCAAGACGTTCGAAACTCAACAACAAACAAACGCGCGAAGCGCACGCACGAACTTAACGGAGTGCCATATGGAATTCAACTTTGAGCGGCTGGAGGTGTGGAGGCTTTCGATGGATTTCGTGGAAGCGGTCTACACCCTTTCCAGGAAGTATCCCGAAGAGGAAAAGTTTGCCCTGACCTCGCAACTCAGAAGGTCGGCAACATCCATATCCCTTAACATTTCTGAAGGAAGCATGCGGGGGAAGCGGGAATTCGGCCGATTCATCCGGATAGCTCTCGGATCGTTGGTGGAGACGGTTACGAACCTTAAGATCGCCATCCGGCTTGGCTATATTGGCGGAAACGACTACGGGGAGTTGGAGCCGTCAATCGAGAAACTCTACTTCAAGCTCGTGGCCTTGGAAAAATCGCTCGGCGGCGGGGATGGGTAGGATTGTTTCGCTATGCTCGTAATGCTCGTTCGAAACGTAGGATCGCTGACGCTCGTTCGTGCGCTGCGCGCGTTCGAGACGTAACGGCTTAAAAGGCCTCAAAATTTGTAAACGTATTTACGTCGTTATTGACGAGCGAAGCGATCGAACGCAGCGAAGCGATCGAACGGGCGAAGCCCGCGAACATAGCGAAGCGATCGAACGCGCGCAGCGCAGAAGAAGCGATCGAACGGGTGAAGCGCAGCAGAATCGCTACGCTCGTTCGAAACGTAGGATCGCTGACGCTCGTTCGTGCGCTATGCGCGTTTGAGACGTAACGGCTTAAAAGGCCTCAAAATTTGTAAACGCATTTGTGTCGTTACTAACGAGCGAAGCGATCGAACGGGCGAAGCCCGCGAACATAGCGAAGCGATCGAACGCGCGTAGCGCAGCAGAAGCGATCGAACGGGCGAAGCCCGCGAACATAGCGAAGCGATCGAACGCGCGAAGCGCAGAAGAAGCGATCGAACGGGCGAAGCCCGCGAACATAGCGAAGCGATCGAACGCGCGAAGCGCAGAAGAAGCGATCGAACGCGCGCAGCGCACAAAAGGAGAATATATGACTGGCAAGAAGGTTCTGTTGGTTTCCGTCGGCGGCTCGCCGGCTCCGGTGGTCTATACCATCAATCAGCATCGCCCCGAGTATGTGATTTTCTTTGCGTCGAGGGATTCTCGGGAGAAGGCGGTTGCGGAGGTGCTGCCCAATCTTGATTACAGGCCCAGGGATCACCAGTTCATTGTTACGCCCAATGAACAGGACCTGGAGGCTTGCGCCCGGGCGCTTCTTCAGGAGCTTCCCAAAACCCTGGATGTCTGGAGGCTTGGGTTCGATGACCTTGGCGCCGACTATACGGGCGGAACGAAGACCATGTCCGCCGCAGTGGTTCTGGCGCTGTCCCGGCGGGTGGAGAGTTTCAGCTATGTGGGGGGGATCGAGCGGGACAAGGCGGGGCTGGGGGTGGTGATCGACGGCCGCGAGCAGATGCTCTACTGCCGCAACCCCTGGGATACCATGGCGGTGGATACGCTGCGGGAGATGGCCCTTCTGTTCAACCGCTGCCGTTTCCAGTCGGTGATGGATCGGGCCCGGGAGGCGGCGCGCAGAGCCGATGCCCGCCGCCCTTTTTTCGAGGCGATGGCGTTTGTGTCTGAGGGGTTTTACTGCTGGGATGCGTTCGAATACCGCAACGGGATGAAGCAGCTCAAGCGGGGGGAGAGCATGCTCCGGGATCTTACGGCCATGGTGGGTGACTCTCCGGCAAAGCGCTTCCATGGGGATGTGGCCGAATGCCTCTCGGTGCTTGGGAAGGTGGTTGAGGAGCTCGATGCCCTCTCGGTGCCCATGGGCGGAGGAGAAGCCCGGCCGGCCATCGACGGCAGGCGGCTTCTTGCCGATCTGGTGGCCAACGCGGTGCGGCGGGCCGATGTGGAGCACCGCTATGAGGATGCGGTGGCACGCCTCTACAGTGCCATCGAGAAAATGGCTAAGGTACGGTTGCGCGTGGCCCATGACATAGACAATTCCAGAGTTGCGCCCGATCGTATTCCCGATCCGGTCAAAAGGGGGGATTGGGTTCGCCGGTGCGCCGAGGAGGGGGCGGGCAGCGCCCTCAAGCTTCCCCTCTTCAAGAGTTTCGAGCTGCTCCATGACTTGGGGGACCCGCTGGGAAAGGCTTTCCGCTGCCGCGAAGAGGAGCTCAAAAAGATACTTGATGTCCGCAACAAGTCGCTCGTTGCCCACGGGTTCGAGCCGGTGCGCAGTAAAACCTACGAAAAGATGCTCGCCATCGCCCTGGACTTTCTCGGTGCCGGCAAGGATGCTCTCCCCCGCTTCCCCCTTATGGATTCCGACTGGTTCTTTTCCTGATCCCCCGCTCCCCCCATTCGCGCCGCCACGGCAACGTTGCAGTGGTGGCGTCCTTCTTCTGCCGTTGATACCCTCCGATTCAACTTCCAGTGCGAGTAAAGGAGGCGTCATGATTGTCCACGTTACTACCCAGGGGGCGCGGATCGTCCGGGAGGGGCGGCATCTGATCGTGCGCAAGGAAAGCGATATCTGCCATACCCTCTTCATCCACAAGCTGGAGCAGCTGGTGATCTACGGCAATGTCATCGTGACCCCCCAGGCAATGAAGCTCCTCTTCCGGGAGGGTATCGACACGGTGTTCCTCCGGATGGACGGCCGCTACGTGGGGAGGCTTGCGGCGGCGGAGCCGAAGAATGTCTTCCTTCGCCGGCGCCAGTTCGAGGTGGCGCCCGACGAAAGGCTCTGTCTCCCCCTGGCGCGCCAGATCGTGAGGGGAAAGCTCCTGAACATGGCGACGGTTCTGCAGAGGATCTGGCGGACCCGGGAGGAGAAGGGGGCGCGGCAGAAGGCGGAGGAGATCAGGGCGCTGATTCCTCGCTTGGCCGGGGCCGACAGGCTCGATGTGGTCCGGGGGGTGGAGGGACAGGGGAGCGCCCTCTATTTTTCGGCTCTCGGCAAGGGGCTGGACCGGGATTTCGGCTTTCGCCGCCGGGTCCGCAGGCCCCCCACCGATCCGGTGAATGCGCTGCTGTCGCTCCTCTACACCTTCCTCATCAACCGCGCCTACGCCGCGGTCCGGATCGCCGGGCTCGATCCCTATCCCGGGGTTCTCCATGCCCTGGACTACGGTCGCCACTCCCTCCCCCTGGATCTGGTGGAGGAGTTCCGGACAATCATCGCCGATACCCTGACCCTCTCCCTCTTTAATCTGGGGGTCCTCAAGGAGGGCGATTTCTTCAGGGTGGAACCGTCACCGGCCATGCCGGCCGTGGAGGATCGGGAGGAGGGGCTCATCGACCACGCGGTGGCCGATCCGATGGGGGGGATGACCCTGGGCGGGGAGGATGGGGAGATGTTTGATCTGCCGGCCCAGAGGATCGATACCGGCATGGAGGAGGAAGAGAACCGGGACGGGAAGGTGGCGGTGCGGCTCCATCCGCCGGCCTTTATCAGGGTGGTGAAGGCGTTCGAGAAGAAGATGAATGCGGAGTTCTTCCATCCCCTGGCGGAGAAGAGGCTGACCTATGCCGAGGCGATGGTGTTTCAGGCACGGCTCTATCGGCGGGTCCTGGAGGGGGAGGTCGCCGAGTATGCGCCGCTTCTCCTCAGGTAGTCGCCATGGTGGTCATGATCTCCTACGACATAAGTTCCAACAGGACGAGGGGGAAAGTCCACCGCTTCCTCAAGGAGTTCGGCCTGAACACCCAGAAGTCGGTCTTTGAGTGCGACCTGGAGCCCGATGCCCTCAAGCGGATTGTGAAGTATCTGGAGCTGATGATCAATCCGGCCACCGATTCCGTGAGGGTCTACCGCATTTGCGCGGGATGTCTGCGGAAGGTGCGGATTTCCGGCCTCGGGATTCGGCTCCGTCAGCTGGACTACCTGATCGTGTGAGGTGAGCGCCGTGCATATGATCGTCGCCTACGACATCGCCGATCCCCGCCGCCTGGCCCGGATTGCGAGAATCATGAAGGACTACGGGAAACGGGTGCAGAAGTCGGTCTTCGAGGTGGATCTGACGGAGAGCCGTTTCCAGGAGATGAAGGAGCGGGCGGAGAGGACCATGGATCTCGGCGAGGATGGGGTGAAGTACTACCCCCTCTGCGAGCGGTGCTCGGACACTCTGGTTGTTCTTGGACAGTGTGCCCCGACTGGGGGGGATGGGGCGGTGGTGATACTCTGATGCCTGCCGACAGGGTGTCTGCTACTGCAGGAGCGGCTTGGCCAGGGTCCCCCGCACCGGCAGCCGGTAGTGGCCCGGCGTCACCAGGTACTTGGCGAGAAGGGCGAAGACCAGCTTCTGCCGGTCCAGGAAGGCGGGCTGGGGCATGAGCTCCAGGGTCAGGTTGAGGGGGGATGCGCCGGGAGGGGTGGCGAGGGGGATATCCCCCTTGAGACGGATGTAGATGTCGGCCCCCTGGAGGGTGACGCTGTCGAGGGCGGCCCGGCCCGAGGCGATGCGGACCATCCCCCGGACCGTGTCGTAGGCGGCGTCGGGGAGCGGGGTGTCGCCGATGGTTACGCCGCGCACGTCGGCCCCCTTGACCTCCAGGCGGAGTTCGCCCGCGGTGCGCGGACCGGTGCCGGCGAAGGAGGCGTCCGCGGTCAAAAGCCCCTTCACCTCGGCGCCGGCAACGGTCTTGAAGAAGGGGATATCCTCCAGCCGGACATCCCTGGCCTCAAAGGTTCCCTTGCCGCCCCGGAGAGGGTAGGTGCCGCTGATGCGCCCCTGGCCCACGGCGGCGTCCCCCGTGACGAGCACCCTTCCCGTCAGGAGGGGGAGGAGGGCAAGCCGGGCCGTGACCCGGTCGAACCGCAGGACCGGCCCCCGCTCGGTGGCGATGGTGACCCCCCGGGCCCCGATCCCCAGGGGGAAGGCCTTGCCGAAGCGCTCCGCGTGGAAGGTGTACCCCTGCCGGGCCAGGAGGCGTGCCACGACCCCTTCCACCTCCCGGGAGGGGACAAGGAGGACCGTGAAGGCGAGGGTCATGAGGATGCCGGCCGCGATGGCGGCACCCCAGCGGAGGGGGCGGCCGGGGGTCATCGGGCCCCCGGGGCCTGCCGCAGGAGCGCCACGGTGAGGGTGAGATCAAGGCGCGCCGGGTCGTCGAAGCGGGTCCGGAGGAGGGCCTTTTTCACGACCACCGGCCGGGGTCCCTTTTCGAGCCGGTGGAGGAGGTTCACCGCCTCGTTGGCGGTGAGCCCCTCGATCTTCACCTCGGCGGCCTCTTCCAGAAAGCCGGCCCGCTCTTCACCCTTCACGGGGGTGATGCGGGTCGATTTCCCCTTGATGCCGGTCTCCTCCACGATCCGTGCCGGGGTGTCGTCGGGCCGGGTGGCCGCCAGGCGGTTGGCGAGCCGCTGGGAGACCGTTCTCGCCTCCAGAAAGCGGTGCTTGAGCTCCATCATCTCCACCAGGTCGGCCTCGCGGCGGATCCGTTTCTTCTCCAGGAGGGCGATCCGGTCGTGGACGGCCGAAAGGGCCACGGCCAGGGCCAGTACGGTAATAATTCCGTAGCCCCAGCGCAGACGGGTCCGGCTCTCCATGGCTCCCCAGGCGTCGCGGATGCGGTCGAGTGCGGTCATTGGGCCTCCTCCTTCACGGTTCCCCGGAGGACGAAGGTGACGGTGCCGTCGGGCTTCGAGGTGATCTGCCCCACCTCGGCGGGGGCCAGCAGGGCCGCCAGGCGGTTCTGGAAGCCGCTGACCGCCTGGGAGGAGCGGGCATCCCCCTTGAGCCGCAGCCGGGCGCCGTCGATTTCCACCTCGTAGAGGCCGAGGATCTCGTCCCCCTTGGCATCGGCCAGGCGGTTCAGGGTCTCCAGGACCCGGCTCGTCCCCCCTGCCGCGCCGAGCCTTTTGAGTTCGGCCCGCATCTCGGCCGCCTCGTCAACCCCCCTTTTGCGTCCGGGGAAGACCTCCCGGTAGATGGCGCCGATGGAGGCGTCAAGTGATGCCAGGTCCCGCTTTACGAGGGTGTAGCGGATGCCGGCGTCGGCGGCCAGGAGGAGGATGAGGAGGGCCGCCAGGGCCAGGGGGAGGCGGAGCTGCCGGAGGGCCCTCTCTTTCCCCCTGGTCCAGGCCAGGTCCCCGGCGCGGAAATCGACCGCCTCGCCCCGGAGCATGGCCATGGCGAGGCTCCAGGCGGAGCCGTGACGGCGGGCCGCCCCCTCGTCGCCGCCGAAGGCGGCGGCAAGGCTCCCCTCCACCGGGAGAAGGGAGCCGCTCTCACCTTCCGAGGGGCCAAGACGGTACGTCCGGTCCACGGAGATTCCCTTCCCCATTTCCAGGAGCGCCAGGGTCCGGGCGCACTCCTCCCCCCCGGTGAGGGCCCGGAAGAAGAGGGGCTCGCCGTCCCGGAAGACCGCCAGGGCCGACCCGTCGGCGAGGGCTGCGGTCCCTCCGGTCCCGGCGGGGAGCAGGGCACCCCAGTGGAGGGGGGCCGCGGAGAGGACCTCCGGCTCCATCCCGGCCGCGGCGGCGGCGCCGATGGCGGCCGCCAGCTCCCGCTTTCTCCCCCAGAGGGCGAGGACTTGTCCCCCGGCGAGGGGGAGGCCGGCAAAGGCCAGCTCGTCGCTGTCGAGGGCCGTTTCCCCCTTGAGCTCCAGGGGGAGCACCTCCCGGAGCTTGCGCCGGTCCCGGATGGGGAGCTCCATCTCCCGCAGGAAGAGGCGGGCCAGGGGGAGGGAGAGGGCGATCCGGCAGTCGCCGCCGGCGGGGGAAAGCTCCCCCAGGGCGGCGGCCAGCTCGGCGTCGGTTGCGGCGGGACGGCTCTCGCTCCCCTGGAAGAGGAGTTCGCCGCGGCGCTGCAGGAACCGGCTCGCCGCCAGCTCCGTGCCGGTCCATTCGAGAATCAGGTAGATCATCAATACTCTCTCCAGTAGAGGTATGTGGGCTGTGCGGCGTCGAGGCCCACCACCGCCTCGACGATCCGGACCGCTTCCCCCACCGTGGCCCGGGCCACGAGCCGGTAGGTGGAGCCCCGCACCGACAGCTGCATGCCGGGGGAGTTGGCGATCCGGTCCATCCCCGGCACCGTGGCCAGCTCGCCGACGCTGGCGAAGGGCTTCTGGCGGCGCCGCTCGATGACGGCGCGGGCCAGCTCTTCGGTCATGTCGTCGTGGAGCGCCATGAGGACCGGGAGCGGCGCGGCGTTGATGTCGACGGCCCAGTCGGCGCCGTACACGGTGGCATGGGGGCTCAGTCCCTGCGCGAGGGCCGGGGAGAGTCCCCGGACGAGCCCCAGTTCCCCGAAGGTTTCGAAACGTCCGTCCCGGGGGAGGTACGGGGCCGAGAGGGCCTGGTAGTAGGGGGCCTCGGCGCCGTCGGGGCGCGGGTCCCGGTCCGGATCGACCCAGTCGGCCACGGCGTCGGCGATCCCCTCGGGGAGCCCCCGGAGCCGCAGCAGCCGCCGCCTGGCCTGGCCGTGGAACTCGGAGACGGCGTTCAGGTTGAGCTTGCCGTTCTCCTCCTCGATGGTGACGGAGACCGTCCCCTGTTCGTCCTCCAGCTCCAGGGGGCGCTCCAGGGCCTGGAGAAGGGCCGCGGCGTCGCCCCCCTGCCGCAGGCTGCGGAGGAGGGCGATGCCCCCCTGGGCGCCGCTCTCGGCCATGAGGCTCGCCTGCTGGAGGTTCACGAAGTTGCGCTGCAGGGAGGTATCCACGTAGACCCCGTGGATGAACTCCGCCGCCACCGCCACCAGGAGGGCCGTCACCACCAGGGTCAGGACCAGGGCGAACCCCTGTTCGCTGCGGAGCGGTTTCATCGCACCCTCGGCCGGGCCTGGACGGAGTAGGCGGCGGTCTGCTCCCCGTCCCGGACGGTGAGGGTGATCCGGACCCGCTCCGGGAGTTTCGGGGACAGCTCCGTGTTCCAGCTCCGGACCCATTTGCCGCTGTCGTAGCACTCCACGAGGAATCCCTCGATCGACTCCATCTGGGGGTAGGGGAGCGGCTTCATGCTCCCGAAGAGGTCCGTGGCCTCCCGGTTGAGGGCAAGCTGCCGCTCCTTCTCCTTCACGCCGTATTTCACCAGGACCAGGTCCGACGCGGGGCGCTCGTCCGCGGACGGCGGCGCCGCCGTCACCAGCTCCAGGGTGGAGGCGGGCCTGCCGAAGACGTCCCGGTCCTCCACCACGAAGCGGAGCCGCCTGTCGCCGCTTCTGTAGAAGGCCCCGTCGATCTCCCGCCGCAGCAGGTCCAGGGTCCCCCGCAGTTCCCGCCGCTGTTCGCCCCCCTCGTCGGCCCGCTCCCGGGCCCGCAGCACGGTGAAGTAGCTGGAGTAGAGGGCGCCGGCCACGATGACGAGCAGCAGCATCGCCACCAGGACCTCCAGGAGGGTGAAACCGCTGCTGCCGCGCACGGTCGGATGCCTCCTGGAAGGCCGTTGAAAAACTGCTGCGGAGGCCATCTGCGGCGTTGCGCGGTGCCCGCACCCTCGCCTATCCAGCTGATTTGTCTCGGGTGCTCCGCTCCGTGCGCCGTGCATCTGGTCTTCCTCGCTACGTTTTTCAACAGCCTTCTAGGGGGCCAGGTACCGGACAAGGGCCACGCTCCGCTTCCCGTTGTCCCACGACACGGTGAGGGTCATCCGCCGCAGGCCTGCCGGCTCCGTGGGAGCGGCGGTCATCTCCCAGGCGAACTCGGGGCGGGCCGGGGCAAAGGTCCCCTCCCGCTTTTCCGGCAGCTCCTTTTCCTCCTCCAGTTCCGCCAGCTTCTGCCGGGCCAGGAGGACGGCCACGGTCTCCCGGCGGTCCCGCTCCACGATGGCCAGGTGGTGGTTCACCGCGCCGATGACGGTGAAGACCACGCCGGCCATGATGGCGAGGGCGATCATCACCTCCAGGAGGGTGAACCCCCCTTCGCGGCGGCACGGTGACGGGGCCCGCCGCGTCACTGGGGCTCCTCCGCGTATCCCTCGGCAACGGTCACCTTGCCGGAGGGGTAGGCCATGACGGTCATGGCGGCGTCACTCTCCCCCTTCAGGTGGATGATGGTGAAGTCGCCGAGGCCGGCCATGTCGAAGCGGAGCACCGCCTCGCCGGAGGCCGCCTTTCCCCCCCGGGGGGTGCTGACATCGGTCACGGTGACTCCATCCGCCAGGACGGGCCGTTCGAGGAAGCTCTCCCCCGGTGCTCCCTCCGAGCCGTCACTGTGAACCCGGGTGATCCGCACCGTGCCGGTGCCGGGCTCAAGCCGCATCCGGTGGGGGGTCTTCCCGGTGATGGCGCGGTCCTGTACGTAGCGGATCGTGGCCGCCAGCTGCCGGGCCGAGCGGTTCAGTTCCCTGGTGGTGCTTACCGTGAGCCGGGGGAGGACGATGGCCGCCGCCAGGGCCAGGAGGGCAATTACCGCCAGGAGCTCCATGAGGGTGAAGCCCCGGGATGCACGGATTCCGCTACTGGAGGTTCCAGCTCTCGATGTCGGCATTGATCCCTTCGCCCCCCTTCACGCCGTCGGCGCCCAGGGAGTAGAGGTCGTAGTCGCCGTGCTCCCCCGGCGAAAGGTAGGCGAAGTCGTTCCCCCAGGGGTCCTTGGGGGTCTTCTTGCTCTCCAGGTATCCTCCTGCCCTGTAGTTCCTGGGGATCTGCCCCACGGCGGGCTTCTCCACCAGGGCCGTCAGCCCCTGCTCGGTGGAGGGGAAGACGCCGTTGTCCAGTTTATAGAGCTTGAGGGCGGTCTCCAGATTCTTGATCTGCACCTTGGCGTCGGCGACCTTGGCGTCGTCGGAGCGGCCGATGATCTTGGGCGCCACCAGGGCCGCCAGGAGCGCCAGGATGGCGATGACCACCATGATCTCGATGAGGGTGAAGCCGCGGTTGTTGCGAAGTTTGCTGCTCATGCCACGTAACCTCCGAAAAAATGAAAAAACCTGAAACACGGAGCAACAGAGCAACGGAGAAAAACCCATTCCGAAATAAGTGTTGGAACTGAACTCAAACGAAGAGTCTGAAGAATGGAACGAACCTTTCGATGTCTCTGTTGCTCCGTTGCTCCGTGTTATTTGGGCCGTTGTTGCGCAATCAGCGTACGAGCTGGTTGAGTTCGAAGATGGGGAGGAGCACCGCCAGGACCACGAGCCCCACGGCAAGCCCCATGGCGAGGACCAGGAGCGGCTCCAGCAGGGCCATGAGCCCCGAGACGGCGGTGTCGAACTCCCGCTCGAAGGCGGTTCCCGCCTTGGCCAGCATCTCCTCCAGCTCTCCCCCCTTTTCCCCCACCGCCACCATGTGGACCAGGAGCGGCGGGAAGAGCGTCCCCTTGCGCAGGGCCCCCGAGAGGTTTCCCCCCTCGGCCAGCTCCGCCGCGATTGCGTGGAGCGATCCCCGGTAGACCCGGTTCACGACCACCTGGGCGGTGATCTCCAGGGCCCTGATGACCGGCACGCCGCTGGCGAGGAGCAGCCCCAGGACCTTGGCGAAGCGGGAGAGGATCAGGTGCCGCAGGAGCCCCCCCACCACGGGGAGCCGCAGCAGCCACCGGTCCCGCCGGAGCCGAAACCCTTCGGTGGTAATGGAGCGGCGGTAGAGGACCACCGTGCCGCCGGCGAGCCCCAGGAGCGCCCACCAGTAGTGGCGCAGAAAATCGCTCGTCTTGATGAGGGCGATGGTGATGAAGGGGAGGGCCGCCCGGTTGTCCTCGAAGATGGTGACGATCCTGGGGATGACGAAGGTGAGGAGAAAGAGCATCACCCCGCCCCCCACGACGACCATGAGGATCGGGTAGGCCAGGGAGGCCGTCACCTTGCTCCGGATGGCCCGCTGCTCCTCCAGGAAGAGGGCGAGCCTCTCCAGCACCGTGTCCAGGGAGCCGCTCGCCTCGCCGGCCGCCACCATGGCCACGTAGCTTTCGCTGAAGAGCCGGGGCTCCAGGGAGAGGGCCCGGGCCAGGCTCGCCCCCTCGGCCAGCCGCTCCTTGATGCGCCCCAGGGCCCTTTTCAGCTCCCCCGGCCCCTCCTGCTCCCCGAGGGTGGCGACCGCCTCGAAGAGCGGCACCTGGGAACCCACGAGGGTCGCCAGCCGCCGGGTCAGGAGGGCGATCTCCCCGAGGCCGGTGCGCCCCCCGAAGAGGCGGCGCGCCGGTGCCGCTCCCCCTTCGTCGGCCGGGGAGAGTTCCCGGGGAAAGAGGCCGTCCCGCTTCAGGCGCCGGCGGGCCTCCTTGATGCTCTCCGCCTCCAGGGTTCCCGTGGTCTCGCGGCCTTCGGCCGTATAGGCACTATACCGGAAGGTCGGCATACTCCTCCTGGGTCACCCGCAGGACCTCCTCGATGGTGGTGATGCCGGCCGCCGCCTTGGCGAGGCCGTCCTCCCGCAGGGTCCGCATGCCCCGGGTGACGGCGTACTCCTTGATGGTCCCGGCCGGCTCCCGCCGGATGATCATGGCGCAGATCTCCCCGTCGATGGGGAGGAGCTCGTAGATGCCGACCCGGCCCCAGGTGCCGAGGCCGTGGCACTTCTCGCACCCCCGCCCCCGGTAGAGGATGGGGGGGAGGGTGAGGCCGGCGTACTCCTGCTGCGGCGTGTAGGGCTCCCGGCAGTGGGGGCAGATGCGGCGCACGAGGCGCTGGGCCAGGACCGCGGAGAGGGACGACGCCACCATGAACGGCTCGATCCCCATGTCCACGAGGCGGGCGATGGCCGTGGCCGAGTCGTTGGTGTGGAGGGTGGAGAGGACGAGATGCCCCGTGAGGGAGGCCTGCATGGCGATCTCCGCCGTCTCGGCGTCCCGGATCTCCCCCACCATGACGATGTCCGGGTCCTGGCGCAGGATGGCCCGCAGCCCCTGGGCAAAGGTGAGGTCGATCCTGGGGTTCACCTGGATCTGGCCGATCCCCTTGATCTGGTACTCGATGGGGTCCTCGATGGTGATGATGTTCTTCTCGGGGGAGTTGAGGCGGTTCAGGGCCGCGTAGAGGGTGGTGGACTTGCCGCTCCCCGTGGGGCCGGTGACGAGGATGATGCCGCTGGTGCGCGCCAGGAGCCGCTCCATGGCCGCCACTCCCCGCTCCTCCATGCCGATGTCGGAGAGGGAGATGATCCCCTTCTGCCTGTCCAGGAGCCGGAGCACGGTCCGCTCGCCGAAGAAGGTGGGGATGATGGAGACCCGGATGTCCACGTCGCGCCCCGCCACGATGACCCGGATCCGGCCGTCCTGGGGGAGGCGCTTCTCGGCGATGTTGAGGCCCGCCATGATCTTCACCCGGGAGACCAGGGCCTCCTGCACCACCTTGGGGGGGGCGAGCTTTCGGTAGAGGATGCCGTCGATCCGGAACCGGACCTCCAGCTCCCGCTCGTAGGGCTCGATGTGGATGTCGCTGGCCCGCTCCTTCACCGCCTCCGAGAGGATGGAGTTGAGGAGCCGGATGACCGGGGCCTCGTCGGTCAGGTCCAGGAGGTCCCGGGGTTCCGAAAGCTCGGTGGCGATGACGGAGAGGTCTTCCCCCACCAGCTCCTCCACCACCTCCTGGGCCGTGCTCCCCAGCCGTCCGTAGAGGCGGTTCACCGCGTCGAGGACCGCCTTGGGCGGTGCCGCCGCCAGTTCCACCGGCATCCCGTAGACGCCGCGCACCTCGTCGACGGCGGCCAGGTCGGCCGGGTTGCCGGCCACCACCACGAGCCGCCCGTCCCGTTCCCGCAGCGGCAGGACGAGTCGTCCCCGGGCAAAGGCGAGGGGGAGACGGGAGAGGAGCGACAGGTCGGCCTCGCTGTCCTCCACGTCGGCCGTGTAGGGGATGCCGAGCTTCTCGGCGATGCGTTTCACATCAAGGAGTTCGGTCATTGCTTTGTCTTCAGTTCCTGGCGGTCGAGGCTGAAGGGGGTTTCCAGCTTCACGGCGTCGTTGAAGGTTCCCCTCTGCAGGTCCGACACCTCGGCCATCTCCTGGGCCCCCCGGATGATCCGCGGGGTGAGGACGATCATCAGGTTGGTCTTTTCCCGGCGGGTCGATTTGGTCTTGAAGAGCCACCCCAGGAGCGGAATGTCCCCCAGGATCGGGATCTTGTTGACGGTGGCGGTGTCGCGGTCCTGGATGAGGCCGCCGATCACCACCGTCTCCTTGTCCTTCACCACCACGGAGGTCTTGGCGGAGCGCTTGGTGGTGATCAGGTCCCGGGCTGCTCCGATATTTGAAGCATCTTTTACCGCCGATATTTCCTGGTAGATGTCGAGCTTCACGAACTCCCCCTCGCTGATCTGGGGGGTGATCCGCAATGTGATGCCGGTGTCCTTCCGTTCGATGGACTGCTGTGAAACGCCACCGGTAGTGAGGTTCGTCTGGGAGAGGAACGGCACGTTCTCTCCCACGAAGATCTCCGCCTCCTTGTTGTCGGAGGTGAGGATGTTGGGGGTGGAGAGGACGTTCACGGCGCCGTTTGCGGCCAGAGCCTTCAGCACCCCTCCCAGCTGCAGGTTGCTTGAGTCGGCCAAATCCGTGAGTTCCGTGACAACGGCTGTCTGCTGGGCGGTTCCATTGAGGAAGCTGAAAGGATCGAATACCCCGGCTCCGGCGGTATTGCCCGTGACTCCGCCGCCGCTTACTGCCAGCTGGAGCCCCAGTTCCCGCGCCTTGTCGAGGGAGACCTCGGCGATGACCGCCTGGACGAAGACCTGGCGGCGCCGCTTGTCCAGCTTCTGGATCACCTGGAGGAGGTTCTGGTAGTCGGCCGGCGAGGCCATGATCACCAGGGAGTTGGAGGCCTTGTCGGGGGTGACGGAGATCTTCCCCCCCTCGAAGGGGGACTGTCCGGGGACGGCAGCGGCCCCCCCCGGCTGGCCGGGTGCGGGCGCCCCCTTGATGATGCCGTCGAGGACCTTCCCCACCTCCGTGGCGTCGGCGTTCTCCAGGTAATAGACATTGATCTTGCTGCTGGTGGTGGGGGGGACCACATCCATGAGGGCCACCAGCTGTCTGATATCCTCCTTGTCCCGGTCGCTGCCTGAGACGATGAGGGCATTGAGCCGGCTGTCGGGGATCACGAGCACCCCGGCGGCGGAGGTGGCCTGCTGACCCGCCTGACCGGGGGCTGCCGGCCGGCCTCCCTTGCCGCCGAGCCATTCGCGGATCACCGTGGCCACGCTGTCGGCCGCGGCGTTCTTGAGGAAGATGGTTTCGGCCTCCTCGCGTTTCTGGGAGGAATCAATCTTTGCCAGAATCCCGGTCAGTTTCTGGATGTTCAGGGCCGAGTCCACCACCATGAGCATGTTGTTGGCCCCGAAGGCGGCGATGTAGCCGTCCTTGGAGACGATGGGCTGGAGGAAGGTCACCGCCTCCTGGGCCGGGATCCGCTCCAGGGGGATTATTCGGGCCACGTAGGCGTCGCTCACCGGCACCCGGTCCTTCTCCGTGAGGAGCTTCATCCCCGACTGCTTTGCCTGGGCCGTGGGGATGATCTTGTAAACCTTCCCCGCCGGCACGACGGTGAATCCCTTCAGCTCCAGCACCGACGTGAAGACGCTGAAGGCCTCGTCTGACGAGAGTTTCGAGGGGGAGTAGACGGAGATCTTCCCCTTCACCCGTTCGTCCATGACGAAGTTCTTTCCCGTCAGGTCGCTGATGAACTTGACCATGGTGGCGATGTCCACGTCGCTGAAGTTGAGGACCACCCCCTTGGCCAGGGCCGGCACGGGGGCCAGGAGGGAGATGAGAAGTGCCGCCGAGGCGAGCCTTGCTGCGATGCGTATGATCACGAATGCCTCCGGATGAAGCAGGGACTGCGGGACCGCATCCGGCCCGCGTCCATGGTCGATTAGCGTATGTCGTAGCTGAAGGTTGCCGGCTGTCCGTCCCGGACGAGATCGAGCTTGATCCGGTTCTGCCCCTTGAGGGAGGCCAGGGACTGGATGGCCCGTTCCGGCGAGTCCACGGGAAGATCGTTGATTTTGTGGAGCACGTCGCCATTGCGGATGCCGACCATGGCAAAGACCCCGGACGGCTTCACTTCGGAAACCCGGAACCCTTCAACCCTGCCGTCCTTCACGCTGGGGAGGAGCCGGGCATCGGTCATGGCCTGGCCGAGGTTGTCGAGGGCCGCGTTCAGGACCCGCTGGTCGATGACGAAGGTGCCGGCGCCAATCTGGGTTGCTCCGCCCGCCGGCGGCGGTGCCGGCGCCACAGCTCCTGCGGGAGCGGCGCCATCCGAGGGGGATGCCAGGGGGGTCAAAAGTCTGACGCGCTTGCCCCCTGACAGAATCTCGACACTTTCCTTCCGGACGCCCACGAGGGGACCCCGGTCGAAGACCTGGTCGCCCAGCCTGAAAACACGCTCCTCGGGGGGGGTGGTGCGTCTTATCAGGGCAAAGGTTTCCCGGAACGAACCCCGTGCCGTGCCGACGAGAACAAGGTCTCCCTGGGCCGGGGGGGTGGCGGGGCCCTGGGCGGCTTGTGGTGCCGTCACCAGAGGGGTCAGTCGTCCCTGGGTGGCCCCCCCGAAAAGTCCCTTTTCGACTATCGGCGCGTAGGCGGAGAGTCCTTCCGCATGGGCCGGCCCGATGGCCGAGGGGGCCGGCTTGACGGTTTTCGGCAGGGCGTGGGACAAACGGTAGGTCACCAGAGCGGCGGCAATTCGGGCCGCTGCCAGGGAGTTGAGGATGAGCAGAAGAGCTATGGGAAAATAAAGCTTTTTCATTATACCTACTTAGCGGTACTGAAAGTGCTGTTCATACTAATCAAGATGTTTTGGGCTGGCAAGGGAAAACAGGGCACTGTGCCGCTGCCGCCAGGGGCCCGTATTGACAAACGTCTGACCCGTTATTACAGTTAACGGGTCAATTCCATTGCCGGAGGTGCCCATGAAGCTGGTTTCACTGCGCTTTTTCAAGGAGATTATTCTTGCGGCCTGCCTCGTCGTGATGGCGGCAGGCGAATCCCCCGCAAAGATTCTGGCCCCGGATTTCGTTGCCCTTGCCGACCGCCTCAAGCCCACCGTCGTCAACATCAGTACCACGAAGACTTTGACGCCACAGCACCGCATGCGTCGCCAGCCTTCGCCCTTCTCCGATCCCTTTCAGGACTTTTTCGAGCGCTTCTTCGAGGAAATGCCCCGCCGTCCCCAGCGTGAACGGAGTCTCGGCTCCGGCTTCATCATCAGTGACCAGGGGTTCATTATTACCAATAACCACGTCATTGCCGGCGCCGACGAGATCAAGGTCCGCCTTTCCGACGGCCGGGAGTTCAAGGCGGAGGTCAAGGGGACGGACGAGAAGCTTGATCTGGCTCTAATCAAGATTGATGCCAGGGAGAATCTCCCCGTGGCGGAGCTGGGCGACAGCGGCCAGATCAAGGTGGGTGAGTGGGTCATGGCCATCGGCAACCCCTTCGGCCTTGCCCAGACGGTCACCGCCGGCATCGTCAGCGCCACGGGGCGCGTCATCGGCAGCGGCCCCTATGACGACTTCATCCAGACCGATGCCTCCATCAACCCGGGGAATTCCGGCGGGCCCCTTTTCAATGCCGAGGGGAAGGTGATCGGCATCAATACCGCCATTGTGGCCGGAGGGCAGGGGATCGGCTTCGCCATTCCGGTCAACATGGCCAAGGAAGTCCTTCCCCAGCTGGAAGAGAAAGGAAAGGTAACCAGGGGGTGGCTCGGCGTGACCATGCAGCCCATGTCGGCCGAGTTGGCCCGGTCGTTCGGTCTCGATGGCGACAAGGGGGCGCTCGTTGCCGATGTGGTCAAGGACGGCCCCGCGGCCAAGGCCGGCATCCGCAACGGTGACGTGATACTCGAGTTCGACGGCAAGGTGATCCACGAAATGAATGAGCTGCCGCGGATTGTGGCTGCCACCCCCGTCGGCAAGACTGTCAGGATCAAGGTCCTGCGGGACGGCAAACCCCGGGAGTTCACCGTCGCCGTGGGCCGTCTTGCCGACGAAGGTGACGGCAACGACCAGAAGAGTGCCGATGATGCGCTGGGGCTGACCGTGCGGGAGCTGACCCGGGATCTTGCGGCACGGATGGGGCTCAAGGAGTCCCAGGGGGTGGTCGTTACCGGTGTGAGGCCGGGAAGCATTGCCGAACTCGGCGGTTTTCTGCCCGGCGACATCATTCGGGAGATCGGCGGAAAACCGGTTGCAACGGTCGAGGAGTACGAAAGACTGATCAAGGAGTATGGCAAGGGGGAGGTGGTCCGGTTCCTGCTGCGGCGTGGCGATTCCAACTACTATCTGGCGCTTCGCTTTTAATAACGTTCTGTGCCTTTTGCTTCCCGGGGGGCGGCCAGCTGAACGCTCTCCTTCCAGTTCCAGGGAGAGATTGCGATGAATGTCCGGATTGTCCTGCACGATGCCTTGACCTATCCCTGTCCGCTGCTTGTCGTGGGGTGCTGCGAAGACTCGCCGGACGAAGATCCCCTGCTGGCGTCCTGTGATACCCTGCTGGGCGGCGGCCTGGCAGCCATCAGGGCCTCCCGCGAATTCACGGGAAAGCTCAACAGGACCAAGCTGGTGCACACCCTTGGCCGCCTCCCGGCGGAACGGCTGCTCCTGGTCGGTCTCGGCAAACGCGCCGAACTCACTGCCGAGCGGGTCAGACAGGCCGCGGGGAGTGCCGTCAAGGCCGTGCGGGTTGCCGGTCTTCCCCGCTTTGCAACCGTCCTGCATCGTTCCGTTGCTTCCGTCAGCCGTTCGCTGGAAGCCTCCCTTGACGGCTGCCTTCTCGGGAACTACGGTTTCGGCCTCTACAAGACGTCCCAGGCAGAAGAAGCACCCCTCGAAGAGATGACGGTCCTGGCGGCCGAGGAAGCCGAACGGGAATCGATCGGGGAGGCGGCGGGCAAGCGGACGGTGGTATGCGACGCTGTAAATTTCGTGCGCGATCTCGTCTCTCACCCCTGCAACGTGGCGACACCGGCCTACCTCGCCGACCGTGCCCTTGAGATGGCCGGGCGCCTCGGCATCACCTGTCGTGTTCTCGAGCGGGAGGAGATGGAGCGGCTTTCCATGGAGGGGATTCTGTCGGTGGCCAAGGGGTCGCACCACGAGCCCCGCTTCATAATTCTCGAATATCTGGCGGGGGAACCCGGAAAACGTCCGGTGGTGCTTGTCGGGAAAGGCGTGACGTTCGACTCGGGGGGGATTTCCCTCAAGCCGCGGGAAGGAATGGAGCGGATGAAGGACGACATGGCGGGGGCCGCGGCTGTTATGGGTGTCCTCAGGGCCGTTGCCGGTCTCCGGCTGCCGGTTAATGTCGTCGGCCTCATTCCGGTGGCCGAGAACATGCCCGGCGGCGGAGCCTACCGGCCGGGCGATGTTGTGCGCACCATGTCGGGCCAGACGGTGGAGATCGTGAATACCGACGCCGAGGGGAGAATGCTCCTCTGTGACGCCCTTCACTATGCCCAGCGCTACCGCCCTGCCGCGCTGATCGATCTGGCAACCCTCACCGGGGCATGTCTTGTGGCCCTTGGCACCGTTGCCACCGGCATCATGGGAAATGATGCGACGCTCATCCGTGCGCTCGTTTCGTCGGGGGCCGCGACCGGTGAGCGGCTTTGGGAACTCCCCCTCTGGGAAGAGTACGGCGAACTCATGAAAAGTGATATTGCCGACATGAAGAATGCCGGCGGAGCCCATGCCGGTACCATTACAGCCGCCTGGTTTCTCCAGCGGTATGTGGGTAAAACTAAATGGGCGCACCTCGACATTGCCGGTACCGCCTGGGAGGAGAAGGGACGTCCCTATTGTCCCAAGGGGGCAACGGGTGTCGGGGTGAGGCTTCTGGTGGAGTATCTGCAGAGAATCGCGGGCTGAGCGGCTCCGGGCCGAAGGTTGAAACGAAAAGGGGGTGTGTCCCGCGGGACACACCCCCTTTTCGTTTCGCAGCCGCGAAGCGATTACTTCACAACGCTCTTGGCGAGCTCGATCGCAACATCCTTGTAGGGGTTGGCGAACAGGATGATGAGGCATACGACGAGAACGTAGATGGCCAGAGACTCGATCATGGCCAGACCGATCATCATGGTGGTCAGGATCTTGCCGGAAGCGCCCGGATTGCGGGAAACGCCCTCAACGGCATTCTTGACCGCAAGGCCCTGGCCGATGCCGGTACCGAACGCGCCAATGGCCATGCCGAAGCCGGCTGCAAGCATACACATCGTGAAAAATTCCATCTTTACTACCTCCCTTTGGTGTGTTGTCTCCTAAACAGTATAGGAATTGAGTATTAGTGAGCCTCTTCGAGAGAGCCCTGAATGTAGATCATGGCGAGAAGCATAAACACGAAGGCCTGGATGAAGGATACGAGCACCCCCATCAGCATCATGGGGAGCGGCACCAGGAAAGGCGCGAGGGCAAAGAAGATCATCAGCACCAGTTCGTGGCCGTTCATGTTGCCGAAAAGACGAAGCGAAAGCGAAAGCGGGCGGCTCAGATGGCCGATTACCTCGATGAAGAACATCAAGGGGGCGAGCCACCAGATGGGACCCATGAAGTGCTGAAGATAGTGAAGACCATGCTTCTTGATGCCGACCACATGGGTGGAAAGAAAGACGATCACTGCGCAGGCGGCGGTCGTGTTCAGATTGGCGGTCGGAGGGAAAAAGCCGGGAATAAGACCGATCAGGTTGGAAACGAGAATGAACAGCGCCAGGGTTGCGATGAGCGGGAAATAGGGTCTCCCCTTCTCTCCCATGGTCTCTTCAATCATGTTCTCGATGCCGCCGACAATCACCTCCATGAAGTTCTGCATGCCGGTGGGAACTGCCTTGAGGACCTTGGTGGCGAGGAGGGAGATCACAAGGAGAAATGCGATGATAAGCCACGTGTAGGCAATGGCGTCGGCCGCTGCCTCCGAAATGTGGAGCGGCTCGAGAATCTTCCGGAAAAACTGCAGGAATAACAGGGGGTGAACCATGAGTTACTCTCCTTTGCCAAGCACCATATAGAGCGAAAGTCCCATTATCGAAAACACAATGATCGACAGGCCGGTAATGAGGCCGAAAATGTCAATCGGCGTATGAACCATAAGCAGATAAAGAACCAGCGCCACGACGCAGAAGCGGAGCAGGTAGCGCATCTGGGCGAACCGACCGGCCCTGTGGGGAGCCAGCCCCATGCTCCTCAGCAACGTCAGCTGCAGCCAGTAGAAATTTGCCAGTGCCAGCACGCCCCCGGCAAATACCCCCGCCGCAAAACGGCCTGAGGCGAACACGTAGCCAGCCAGTGACGCAACCCCAAGAAGCACGAAGCTGGTGACACGTACGGTGTCTACCAGTCGGTCCTCGTCAATTCTTGTCATGGTCATTTTTTCGGATTTCCCGGCCGGCGATTATGTAGATGTTCCTGAACCCGGCAGCAATACCGAAAAACAAAAAAATGAAGAAGAATATCGGATGGGTGTCAAACCACTTGTCGAGTTGCCGTCCGATGACAACACCGATGATGATTGCAAGCGCCACCGATATCCCCATGCTGGAGACGAGGCCGACGGTCTTTATGAGGCTCCGCTTTTCTTCGTCCATGGGGGCTTTGTCTGATGATTACTCGAAAACCTAGACTATCTATCACACCAGTTGCCGTGGTGTCAATCACAATTCGCCAGGTCACAGTTTGCCAAAGCACGTGTATGCACTAGCGATGGTCTTCTCGATATCCGCATCGGTGTGGGCAATTGAGACGAATGCCGTCTCAAACTGGGATGGAGCAAGGTAGATTCCTTCCTCGAGCATGGCCCGGAAGAAGGTCGCAAAGGCCTTTGTGTCGCACGTGGACGCCGAGGCCCAGTCGTACACCTCGCCGGCGGTAAAGAATGCACAGAACATGCTTCCCACGCGGGTCGAATAGATGGGGTATCCAGCGCGCCGGGCCGCTGCGGCGATTCCTTCGGCAAGGATGCGGCTCTTTTCTTCAAGCCGGGAGTAAAAGCCGTCGGCCTGGAGCAGTTTGAGTGTCTCGATGCCGGCAGTCATGGCCAGGGGGTTGCCCGACAGGGTGCCTGCCTGGTACACGCCGCCGGAGGGTGAAAGATGTCTCATGATTTCCCGCTTGCCGCCAAAGGCGCCCACGGGCAGTCCGCCGCCGATGATCTTGCCCAGCGTGGTCATGTCGGGGGTCACGCCGTAGAGTTCCTGGGCTCCGCCGTAGGCGACCCTGAAGCCCGTCATGACTTCGTCGAAGATGAGGATGATCCCCTCAGAGTCGCAGATATCCCGAAGTCCCTGAAGGAATCCGTCCCTTGGGGGGATGGTGCCCATGTTTCCAGCAATCGGTTCCACGATAATGCAGGCTACTGAGTCTGGATTTGCCGCGACCAGTTCCTTTACCGATTCAAGGTCGTTGAAGTTTGCGGTCAGGGTGTGTTGGGCGAAATCCTTGGGAACGCCCGGCGAATCGGGGACGCCGAACGTTGCGGCGCCAGAGCCGGCCTTGACGAGCAGTGAGTCCGCATGGCCGTGATAGCACCCGGAGAATTTGATGATCTTGTCTCGACCCGTGTAGCCCCGCGCAAGACGAATGGCGCTCATGGTCGCCTCCGTGCCGGAGCTGACCATGCGCACCATCTCGATGGAGGGGACGGCCGCAACCACCATCTCCGCCAGTTTGATCTCCAGTTCTGTCGGAGCGCCGAAGCTGCTGCCGTTTTCAAGGGCGCGCTGAACGGAGGCAACGACCTGGGGGGGGCAGTGGCCAAGAATCATGGGCCCCCAGGAGCCGACATAATCAATGTAGGTGTTGCCGTCCGCGTCGGTGATGGTGCTGCCTGATGCGCTTTTAATGAAAATTGGCTCGGCTCCCACCGATTTGAATGCGCGGACGGGACTGTTGACTCCGCCGGGAATGACTTCCTGTGCCTTGGCAAAAAGTTCCTTCGAGTGGGTTGTGTTCATGTGGCGGCATCCCTTCATTTGTCTGATTTGGCTGAAAAATCCATGTGTTATTAACATGGGTCCTGCCCCGTGTCAAGGGGGGCAAATGGCAGGGGCAAGTGAAGATGGTCGGACGAAAATCCGGCAGGAATTCAATAAATTATGGCACCAAGATTAGAGCTTTTTTTTCTTGACAAAGTTTTTCAAATGGCATAAGTTCCCATCAAATTGTATACAGTATACGCGTGCGACAAACGTGGTTTTAGGTGTTATAAGGGTCGCCGGTGTACGGGTAATAAATTAAATCGCAGGAATACATATTCTGGAGGTGTGACATATGCTTGGCGCCTATCTTCCGATACTTGTCCTGGTGGCGATAGCGGTCATTTTTGGTCTCTGCTCGCTGGTGTTTTCGTCTTTGATTGGCCAGAAGAAGCCGAGTGCGGTAAAGCTGTCGCCCTACGAATGTGGTTGCGAGCCGGTCGGCTCGGCCCGGGAGAGGTTCTCGGTTAAGTTCTATATAATTGCCATGCTTTTTATCTTGTTCGATATTGAAGCGGTTTTTCTTTACCCATGGTCGGTTCTTTATAAGAGATTGGGGATGTTCGGCTTGATGGAGATGGGTGTCTTTATCGTGATTCTCTTTGTTGGTTACATCTATGTGTGGAAAAAAGGAGCCTTGGAATGGGAGTAGATCAGCCGTTGGGAGATAGCTTCATTACCGCGTCCTTGGACGGTCTCGTCAACTGGGCGAGGAAGTCCTCCATTTGGCCGATGACCTTCGGTCTTGCCTGTTGTGCCATTGAGATGATGGCCACCGGGGCTTCCCATAATGACTTGGACCGGTTCGGCATTATTTTTCGCGCCTCGCCAAGGCAGGCAGACTGCATCATTATTGCCGGCACCGTCACCAAGAAAATGCTGCCTGTAATCCAGACGGTCTATGAGCAGATGCCGGAGCCCAAGTGGGTTGTAGCCATGGGGGCCTGTGCTTGCTCGGGCGGAGTTTTCGATACATACAGTGTTGTCCAGGGTATTGATACGGCGCTTCCGGTGGATGTCTACATTCCGGGGTGCCCGCCCCGGCCGGAGGCGCTGCTTTACGGTCTTATCAAGCTCCAGGAAAAGATCATGAAGGATAAGAACTCTTTTGGTTCAACTATCGGCCTTGGCCAACGACTCGAGTCGGCGGCGTGACCATATCAACTAGGTAAGGGGAGCCAACGGTTATGGCTGAAACTAATCGCGCGGTAATAAAGCTGAGAGAAAAATTTGCTGCTTCCGTATTGGATGTGAAGGAGTTTCGCGGCGAGGTTACGGTTGTTGTTAAGCGTGAAGATATAGTGGAGATATGCAAATTCCTCAAGACTTCGCTTGCATATAATCTCTGTACTGACGTAACTGCCGTAGACTATCTGGGAAAGCAGGACCCCCGCTTCATGGTTGTCTATAATCTCTATTCCATTCCCAATAAGGACCGTCTCAGGCTGAAGGCGCCAGTGCCCGAGGCTGATAGCACCATCGATACGGTATCCGGCGTCTGGAACTCGGCCAACTGGCTCGAGAGAGAAGTGTACGACCTGATGGGCATCACCTTCAATAATCACCCTGATTTGCGTCGTATTCTGATGCCTGACGACTGGGTGGGACATCCGCTCCGCAAGGATTATCCGGTGCAGGGGCCTGACCGTGAACCTTACAAGGGGCGGCTATCATAGCAAGACGGTTCGGTGGAATATTAACCTACTTCAGAGATAAGGATACAGAGGCGCGCAATGGCTAGTTCTGAGATCATGACAGTCAACATGGGACCGCAGCATCCCAGTACCCACGGTGTTCTGCGGTTGGTCATCGAGTTGGATGGTGAAATTATCCAGAAGATTACGCCGCACATTGGATATCTTCATCGTGGGGTAGAGAAGCTCTCTGAGCATCGGACGTACCATCAGACAATCCCCCTGACAGACCGTCTCGACTATCTGGCACCTATGAGCAACAATCTCGGATATGTGCTGGCAGTAGAGAAGCTCCTGGGTATTGAGGTGCCTGAGCGCGCCCAGACCATACGGGTAATTATGGCTGAACTGACAAGGCTTAAGTCTCACCTTGTCTGGATCGCTTGCCATGCGCTTGATATCGGGGCCATGACAGTGTTCATTTACGCTTTCCGCGAGCGTGAAATGATTATGAGCCTCTATGAAAAGATCTCCGGCGCCCGGATGACCAGCAATTATTTCCGCGTGGGCGGGCTTTCGGCGGATGTCTACGACGGCTTTGAAAAGGACGTTCGGGAAATTGTTGATACGTTTCCCGGTCATTTTGATACCTATGAGGGGCTCCTCACGAAGAATACGATCTGGCTGAATCGTACCGTCGGCAACGGCGTGATTTCGGCTGAAGATGCCATTGATTATGGGATAACCGGCCCCGCCCTCCGTGGTTCGGGGGTGGACTGGGACCTGCGCCGCGACAACCCCTATAGCGGATATGAGAAGTACCAGTTCAAGGTGCCCGTCGGTGAGAAGTGTGACACCTTTGACCGGTACAAGGTCAGGCTTGTTGAGATGCGCGAAGCAGTGAACATCATTCGACAGGCACTCGATAGCCTAAAGCCTGGCCCGGTTCTGGCTGATGCCCCCCAGGTAACCTACCCCCCGAAGGAAAATGTCTACAATACCATCGAAGGTCTTATTCACCACTTCAAGATAGCGAGTGAAGGCTTTCCTGTGCCCGAAGGCGAGGTGTATCAGTCGGTTGAGGCACCCAAGGGCGAGCTTGGTTTCTACATCGTCAGCGACGGCGGAACCAAGCCATACCGCATGCGTATAAGGCCCCCTTCATTTGTTAACCTGGGAGCCATAGAAAAGATGGCAAAGGGTTCTATGATTGCAGATCTTGTTGCTGTTATCGGTACCCTGGACATCGTTCTCGGCGAAATCGACCGGTAATGCCACTGCGATAAAGGAGAGGGAGTAATGAGCAACGCTCCGGCCGAAGCAACTAAAGTTGAGGAGACGCCAACTGAGGAAATTGATCTCGGTCCAGCGAATCACATCATCGACAAGTACCTGAACCTTCCAGGCAATCTCATGCCTGTTCTGCAGGGGATTCAGGATGAGTATGGGTATGTACCGAAGCCGACTATCGATCTTGTGGCTGAGCGTCTCAATGTCTATCCCAGTCAGATTTACGGTGTTCTGACCTTTTATGCCCAGTTTCACCTCAAGCCTCGTGGACGGTTCATTATTCGAGTTTGTGTCGGAACTGCCTGTCACGTTCAGGGCGCGCCTCGGATTGTGGAAACCTTTTTCGACAAGCTGGGCATAGGTCATGCCGAAACAACCCCCGACCTTCGGTATACATTCGAAAAGGTCGCATGTCTCGGAGCCTGCGGGATGGCGCCCTTGGCCATGGTTAACGACGACACCTTCGGCAAGATGACAGTTCAGAAGGTTGAAGAGATCATTGCTGAGTACAATCAGCGGCCGATGAAATAGGACCGATCCAACCATTCACATCAGAGGATAGAGCGTTATGGGCGAAGCTATAAAGATTCTGATCTGTCAGGGGACCGGCGGTGTATCGGCCGGGGCAAAAAAGGTCGAAGCCGAGTTTTCGCGGATTATAAGCGAAAAAGGTGTCAATGCGGTCGTGGGAAAGCGTTGCGATGTCATTAAGACTGGCTGCCGCGGTCTGTGTGCAAACGACGTCCTTGTCGATATCGTTGATCCGGAGCTGGGCAGGGTAACTTACGACTTTGTGCTTCCTGAGGAAGTCGAGAAGATCGTTGATGAACATATCGTAAAGCGCACACCGCTGGAAAAGCGCAAGGCAAAACCATACTACAACACCTTTGTCGATGCCCAGATGCGGGTCGTCATGTCCGGGTGCGGTCAAATTGATCCTGAAAGCCTGGACGCTTATCTTGCAGAAGACGGTTTTAAGGCCATAGAGAAGTGTGTCAAAGAGATGACTCCCGCCGCTGTTATCGATGAAGTCAAGAAGTCGGGGCTTCGCGGACGTGGGGGGGGCGGTTTTCCCACCGGCATGAAATGGTCTTTTTGCGCGGCAACTCCAGGAAAGCTCAAATACGTAATCTGTAACGCCGACGAAGGGGATCCCGGCGCCTTCATGGACCGCTCGATACTTGAGGGAGACCCATATTGTGTCATCGAAGGGATGATGATTGCGGCGTATGCAATCGGCTGCACAAAGGGTTATGTCTATGTTCGCGCTGAATATCCGCTGGCGATCGAACGTCTCCAGATGGCTTTGGATGTCTGCTACGCAAAGGGGTACTTGGGGCACAACATTCAGGGGTGGGGATTCGACTTTGATCTGATCATCAAGAAAGGTGCCGGTGCCTTTGTCTGCGGTGAGGAAACGGCCCTTATGGCCTCAATAGAGGGTGAGCGCGGCATGCCGCGTCCCCGCCCCCCCTTCCCGGCAGTTAAAGGTCTGTGGGGCAAGCCGACCAACATCAATAACGTTGAAACGTTTGCCAACGTTCGTCACATCATTAACAAGGGTGCCGACTGGTATGCCTCCCTTGGAACCGATACCACAAAGGGTACCAAGATCTTCGCCGTTACCGGCAAAGTCAAGCATACAGGACTTGTTGAAGTTCCGGCGGGCATGACGGTACGTGAAGTTATCTATAACGTCTGCGGCGGAATTGCCAATAACCGCAAATTTAAGGCTGTTCAAGCGGGCGGCCCTTCGGGCGGATGCATCCCGGCGGAAGTGCTTGATACGCCGGTTGATTACGATTCGTTGATAAAAGCAGGCGCCATGATGGGATCGGGTGGTCTGGTCGTCATGGACGAGACTACCTGCATGGTTGACGTGGCTCGCTTCTTCCTTACCTTTACCAGGATGGAGTCCTGCGGCAAATGTGTTCCCTGCAGAATAGGGCTGAAGGTTATGCTGGATATCCTTGAGCGAATCACTGAGGGTCGAGGCCAGGAAGGCGACATCGAGACACTGCTTGAGATGGGAACCACCATAAAAAAGGCTTCCCTCTGTGGCTTGGGTCAAACGGCGCCAAACCCGATTCTGTCAACAATTCGTTATTTCAGAAATGAATATGAAGCTCATATAACAGATAAGCGTTGTCCGTCCAACTGCTGCAAGGAGTTGCTCCTGTGGCAGGTTGTTGAAGAAAAGTGTGTCAAGTGCGGAGCGTGTCTTAAGGCGTGTCCGTCTGATGCGATTATCTGGGAGAAGGGGCAGGTTGCCTATCTGGATAAGGAGAAGTGCACCAAGTGTAAGTCGTGTTATGACGCCTGTCGTTTTATGGCGATTGAGTAGCAGCTCGACGAGCTAACTTCCGAGGTTATACAGAGGTCACGATGGTAAATCTCACGATTGACGGAAAACAGGTAACGGTACCCAAGGACGCTACCATTTACGATGCTGCAAAAACTGCCGGCATCAGGATACCCATTCTCTGTCACGACAAGAAGCTCCATCCCTTCGGCGGCTGCCGCATGTGTCTCGTTGAAGTCGAGCAGATGAAGGGACGCCAGATTCCTGCGTGCACGACCCCTGTAACCGAGGGCATGATTGTCAGTACCATGACACCGGAGATCGTTCAGGCCCGGAAGCTTGTCCTCGAGCTTTTGTTGCTGAAACACCCGATCGACTGTCCTGTCTGCGATGCCGCTGGCGATTGCGATCTCCAGAATCTGACCTATGAATATGAGGTTAACACCAACCGCTTCCAGGATGAGAAATTTCAGCACAAGATAGATTATGAGAACCCGCTTATTGAGCGTGATATGAACCGTTGTGTTCATTGCGGCAAGTGTGCTCGCATCTGCGATGAAATTGTATCTTACGGGGCATACACGTTTATCAACAGGGGCATTGAGGCTAAGCTCGGAACTGAGTTTGACGGCCCCCTCAATTGCGAGTTCTGCGGCTCGTGTATCTCCGTATGCCCGGTCGGCGCGCTTATCAGCAGACCTTTTAAGTTCAAGGCACGCTGGTGGTCGTTGAACAAGGTAAAGACAGTCTGCTCGTACTGTGGTACTGGCTGTCAGCTGACGCTCGGCGTCAAGGACAACAAGGTGCTTACCACAGTGTATGACGAAAACCAGGGGTTCCATAACGGCCAGTTGTGTACCCGTGGAAGATTCGGATACCAGTTCGTGAACAGCGCTAAGCGTCTCCATACGCCGTTGATAAAGAAGAATGGAACGTTTGTTGAGGCCAGCTGGGACGAAGCGCTTGGTCTTGTTCGCTCCAAACTCGCGGAGGCTAAGAGTGCTGGTGGGGCAACAGCTGCCGGCTTGGTAACCCCGCGTCTCACCAATGAAGAGCTCTATCTGTTCAAGCAGCTCTTCAACAAGGGACTTGGGTCTGACAATATTGACCATTCCGCAGGGTATGCCCATGAAGCGCTAACGGCCGGAGCGGCCGAGAGCCTTGGTTATCCAGCATCGCCTGCGACAATATCGGACATTCAGGCAACGGAACTGTTGCTGGTCGTCAAGACGGACGCCTACGAAACGCATCCTGTTCTGGGTTTTGAAATCAACCTGGGAGTGAAGCGTAAAGGGGTCAACCTCCGTATCGTGTCCGACAAAAAGGGGAAGCTCTCAAAGCTACCCGGCGCAATCACGCATGTGCACAAGCCCGGCAGTGAAATAATCCTTTTTAATGCCCTTGCTAAGGTGATCGCTGATGAAGGGCTTGCAGACAGTGGCGCCGCAACGCTTCCCGGGTATGCCGATTTTATCCAAAGCCTAGCCGGCTATATACCTGCTGCCGCCGCCGAACGCTGTGGCATGTCCGTTGAGGATATCTCAGCCCTTGCCCGTGAATATGCCAAAGCAGAGAAATCGCTCATTATGCTCCCAGTAGGCTTGGGCTACCCGGGACACGGAAAGGGTCTCGCCCAGGCTGTAATTAATCTGGCTCTGCTTGCCGGCAAGGTCGGCAAGGATGGTTGTGGCGTCCTGATCATGGGTGAGAAGAACAACAGTCAGGGTGCTGCAGACCTCGGCATTCATCCGGCTGCCGGGGGGCGGGATGCAATGGGAATTCTCGAAGGCTGCACCTCGGGAGCCATCAAGACACTTTATGTTGTCGGCGAGAATCCTGTCGTTTCCTATCCGAACCGGAGAAAAGTCGAAGCTGCGCTCGATGCTGTCGAGTTCCTCGTGGTGCAGGATCTTTTCATGACAGAAACGGCCAGCAAAGCTGACGTCGTTCTCCCTGCCAGTTCATTTGCTGAAAAGGACGGATCGTACACCAGCGTGGGAAGGGCTGTTCAGAGGGTTCGCAAAGCAATTGCTCCAATCGGGATGTCCCGTAGTGACTTCGAAATCTTCTCTGATCTTTATTCGGACCTCACTGGCGAAGTATTCGGTGGCCTGGATAAAGCATTTGCAGAAATTGCATCATCGGTACCTTCCTATGGCGGACTGACCATCGAAAGCCTTGGCGAGGATGGTCTAGTTTACCCCGTTGACAGCAAGCCTCGTTTTATCCCTGCGGTTGCCGTCCCCCAAGAGACCGCTGGGGGTGCACTCGCTCTCGTTACAGGCAGTGCGCTCAACCACTGCGGAACACTTTCACTGTATGGTGAGGGCCCAACATATGTCTGCCCTGAAGGGTATGTAGAGCTGAATAGCGGCGATGCTGCGGCCCTCGGTGTGGCTGAAGGTCAAATCGTTACTGTGAAATCGTCCTTGGGCGAGGTTAAACTCAAGGCAAAGACGAGCATGCGAATGCCTGCCGGTGTTGTGTTCGCACCGTATCATTTCTCCGACATGTCCATTAACAGCATCACCAACGGTGCACCAGTAACGTGGGTTACACTAAGCAAATAGACAGTATTTGGTTGAATTCACTCACAACACCATCACATCAAGAGGGGAAGAGTGCAAATGGGATACGAAATATTGGGATTGCCGATGGCATACTACATCGCCATGGTGCTCAAAGTTCTCGTGGTGTTCGTCTTCGTACTGCTCACAGTGGCCTATGCCACCTATGCTGAACGAAAGATAATCGGCCACATGCAGGTGCGGCTTGGTCCAATGCGTACCGGCTGGCACGGTCTCCTGCAGCCTATTGCAGACGGGGTGAAGCTTTTCTTCAAGGAGGAGATCATTCCTTCCCAGGCGGACAAGTTTGCCTTTCTGATAGCTCCACTTGTGGCACTTATCCCGGCATTCATCGGCTTTGCGGTCATACCTTTCGGCGAAACAATTGAAGTGGGCGGGTATAAGATTCCTCTTCAGATTGCTGCATACTACGACACTGCCACAGGTCAAGTCGTTGATCTTAACGTTGGTGTACTCTATATCCTCGCCTTGGCGTCGGTGGGTGTCTACGGCATTGTGCTGGCTGGCTGGTCTTCAAACAGCAAATATTCGCTTCTTGGCGGTCTGCGGTCCTCTGCACAGATGATTTCCTACGAGTTGGCTGCCGGCCTTGCAATAATTTCGGTGTTTATGCTTTCGGAGTCGCTTTCGCTCCAGAAAATAGTGGCTGATCAGGCAAACGGCGCGTGGTATGCGTTCAAGCAGCCCCTTGCATTCGTGCTCTTCTTCATCTGCTCGCTTGCCGAAATCAACAGAACGCCTTTTGACCTTCCGGAAGCGGAGACTGAGCTGGTTTCAGGTTTTTGCACTGAGTATTCGAGCATGAAGTACGCGATGTTCTTCATGGCGGAATATGCAAACATGGTAACTGTCTGCGCAGTCACCACCACCTTGTTCCTTGGTGGGTGGCATGGCCCCGGGTTCCTCCCCGGCTGGGTCTGGTTTATCGCCAAGGTCTACTTCCTGATTTTCACCTGCATGTGGATTCGCGCAACCTACCCGCGGTACCGTTACGACCAGCTTATGCGGCTGGGCTGGAAGGTGTTCCTGCCTTTGACACTAGTAAATATTGTTATCACGGGAATAGTTGCATCCTTCTAGTCACAACCAATTACGAGGTTACGAACCATGATAATGCCATTGATTAATGGTCTCAAAATCACCCTGAAGCATATGTTCATGAAGCCGGTTACGCTTCAGTATCCGGATGAGCGGCCCACTCCTTCGCCTAACTTCAGAGGATTGCATGCTCTGAAAGTGTCACACAATAGAGCAAAGTGTGTTGCTTGCTATCTTTGCCCCACGGTCTGCCCTGCCAAATGCATTACCGTTGAGGCAGGAGAAGATCAAAATCACGATAAATACGCGGAACGGTATGAGATTGATATGCTCAGGTGCATCTTCTGCGGTTATTGTGTCGAAGCGTGCCCTGTTGACGCACTGAAAATGACAGGCCAGTTTGAATTGGCCAATTACAAGCGGGAAGATTTCGTCTTTGTCAAAGAGAGACTCTTAGAAAAGTAATAAAGGAGCAGCAATGGAAACGTTCTTCTTCATGATCGTGGCAGCGGTGGCTGTCCTGGCCAGCATCCTGGTCATTACCTGCAAGAACCCGATCAACAGCGCGCTCTCCCTCATTCTGACATTCTTCTGTTTGGCTACTCTGTATGTGACGTTAGACGCTCCGTTCATGGCAGCCATCCAGGTGATAGTCTATGCTGGCGCAATCATGGTTCTAATTGTATTCGTCATCATGCTGCTCAATGTGCGCACTGAGACAGGACGAAGAAGTTCTCACAGTGTACTGTTCGGTTCGCTGGTAGGTATCTTTACTCTGCTGCAGCTCTTCTACCTGCTCAACAGAGGCTCGCTTACCGGTGTGAAGGGAGAGATCACTTCCGATGTCATACACAAGGTAGGGCATACTGAATTGATTGGTACAGCGATGTTTACGGATTTCCTCCTCCCCTTTGAGGTGACCTCCATTCTGCTTCTGGTGGCCATCATCGGCGCGGTAATACTCACGAAGAAGAAAATCTAACTGACAGGGGTTAAGCTCATGGTACCTTTGCACAGCTACTTGATACTCAGCGCAATACTGTTTTCCATCGGGACCATCGGTGTCCTTATCAGAAGAAATGCCATCGTCATTTTCATGTGTGTCGAGATGATGCTGAATTCGGTGAATCTCACCTTCATTGCATTGTCCAAGCACCTCGGGAATGTCGACGGGCAGATATTTGTGTTTTTTGTAATGACCGTGGCAGCAGCCGAAGCGGCTGTCGGGCTGGCTCTCATGATAGCCTTCTACAAGAATCGCGAATCTATCGACGTTGAAGACATCAAGCTCATGAAGCTTTAACCAGCTCGCTGAGCTTACGAAATTCTGAATTTCTCGCAATAAAAAAGGAGTCAGGAATGTTCGAGTACGTATGGCTGATACCACTGTTCCCTCTGATCGGCGTCGTCATTAACGGCCTTCTCGGGAAGAAGATCAAGAACGAGTCCGTGATCGGTGGGATAGGATCGCTCATGGTGTTCGGCTCGTTTCTTGTGTCGTGCGGCATCCTGATGGAGCTTCTTTCAAAACCCGCTGAAGAGCGCGTATTTGAAAAGGTGCTCTTCACGTGGATCAAGGCTGGAAATTTCAACGCCGAAATCGGATTCCTCATTGACCCGCTTTCAGCGCTCATGATCATGGTTGTCACTGGGGTTGGTTTCCTGATCCATGTCTACTCTATAGGCTACATGCATGGCGAAGAGGGTTTCTACCGGTACTTTACCTACTTGAACCTGTTTACGTTCTCCATGCTTCTGCTGGTACTCGGCAATAACCTCTTGCTGATGTTCGTGGGATGGGAAGGTGTCGGTCTCTGCTCCTACCTTCTTATCGGCTATTACTTCCACAAGAAGTCTGCGGGCGATGCCGGCAAGAAGGCCTTTGTCATGAACCGCGTCGGTGACTTCGGCTTCCTGCTGGGACTTTTCACCCTCTACTGGTATCTCGGTCAATATCATAATGTCTGGACCATCAATTTCCGTGAGCTGGCAGCGAGTGCCCATCTCCTCCCTGTCGGCGGTATTGTAACGATCATCACCCTCTGTTTCTTCCTTGGCGCCACAGGCAAGTCAGCACAGATACCCCTCTACACCTGGCTTCCCGATGCCATGGAAGGCCCTACGCCGGTATCCGCCCTCATCCACGCCGCTACAATGGTCACCGCTGGCGTGTACATGATCGGCCGGCTGAATTTCGTCTATATCCGCTCCCACGAAACCATGATGGTCGTTGCCATCGTTGGTGCTGCCACGGCTATCTTCGCCGCGAGTATCGGCACTGCACAGAATGATATCAAGCGGGTCCTTGCCTATTCGACGGTATCCCAGCTGGGCTTCATGTTCCTTGCCATGGGGGTTGGCGCCTTCACGGCAGGTATCTTCCATCTGATGACCCACGCATTCTTCAAGGCCTGTCTGTTCCTTGGTTCTGGTTCGGTAATCCATGCCATGCACCATGCTTTGCACCATATCCATTCCCATGACGATCCCCAGGACATGCGGAACATGGGTGGGTTGAAGAAGCAGATGCCGATTACCTTCCTGACGTTCCTTGTATCAACCATCGCGATTGCGGGTATACCTGGTTTCTCCGGGTTCTTCTCCAAGGATGAGATCCTCTGGCAGGCGTTCGCGAACCCCCTTCATGGTGATCTCAACATCATTCTGTGGGCTACTGGTGCCATTGCAGCCGGTTTCACGGCCTTCTACATGTTCCGGCTTGTTTTCATGACCTTCTTCGGTGAGTGCCGGATCAAGGAAAAAGCCAAGAGTCATCTTCACGAGTCACCGTTGGTCATCACGTTCCCGCTGATGGTGCTTGGCCTGCTGGCCATCGTTGGCGGTTATGTCGGCATACCGAAGCTCATAGGCGATGTTCTGGGCGGGATTCCGAACTATCTTGAGCATTACCTGGAGCCTGTCTTCAAGGGGTCCCATGATTTCATGGCCCAGCAGCTTGCACATGGTGCCGCCCATCATAGCCATGCCCTCGAGTGGGGCCTCATGGGGCTGTCGGTGGTAATTGCTCTGGTCGGCATCTCGATCGCCTTCTTCCTTTATGTGGTCTCGCCGTCCATTCCGGCTAAATTCACGGCTGCCTTCCCAGCACTCCACCGGGCGGTTTATAACAAATGGTATATTGACGAGCTCTATGATTTCCTCTTTGTGAATCCCTGCAAGGCTATCGGCAATGCTCTCTGGAAAGGTTTCGATGTGGTCGTGGTTGATGGCGTTGTCAATGGTGTAGCATCAATCGTCAAGGGCTTCGGCGGCGCGCTCAGGAATATCCAGACAGGGTATGTCCACAACTATGCCCTTACTATGACGCTGGGCACGGTAGTTATCATAGCTTTCTATCTCTTCCGCTAACTCTGAATTACCAATAGGACTAAAGGAGCAGATTCATGAGTCAGTTTCCCTTAATCAGCGTGATGACCTTTCTACCACTTCTAGGGGTCGTACTGCTCTTCTTCGTCCCCAAGCAGAGCCATTCTGCGCAGAGGGGCCTTGCACTTCTGGTGTCACTGGTGACGTTCTTCGTGTCGTTGCCCCTTGTGACCGGATTCCAGAGCAACGCTGAGTTCCAGTATGTGGAGAAGGTGCCCTGGATCGCTGCCGGCCCGTTCCAGATGAACTACCATGTGGCTATCGACGGGATCAGCATCTGGCTTGTCATCCTGACTACCTTCATCATGCCGATTGCCATCCTTTCGACCTGGACAGCCGTTGAGAACAAGGTCAAGGAATACATGATCTGCCTCCTCCTCCTTGAAGTGGGGATGCTCGGGGCCTTTGTATCACTCGATCTGTTTCTCTTCTACATATTCTGGGAAGTCATGCTCATCCCGATGTACTTCATCATCGGTATCTGGGGCGGGAAAAACAAGATCTACGCTGCGGTCAAGTTCTTCATATATACGATGGTCGGTTCGCTCCTGATGCTGGTCGCATTGATCGTCCTCTATTTCAAGGCAGGGGCCGGCGACTTCAGTGTTCTTCGTTTCTACGAGCTTGCACTTGACCCTGCAACCCAGACGTGGATGTTCCTTGCCTTTGCTCTGGCTTTTGCCATCAAGGTTCCGATGTTCCCCCTGCATACCTGGTTGCCGGATGCGCACACCGAAGCACCGACAGCTGGTTCCGTAATTCTGGCAGCAGTACTGCTCAAGATGGGCACCTATGGTTTCGTTCGATTCGCGATGCCGCTCTTCCCAGACGCTACTGCGCAGTTCACGCCTCTCTTCGCCGTGCTGTCGGTTATAGGCATTGTGTATGCTGCTCTTGTGGCAATGGTTCAGGAGGATGTGAAGAAGCTCGTTGCGTATTCATCGGTGGCGCACCTTGGCTACGTCATGCTCGGAGTGTTTGCACTGAACCAACAAGGCCTTTCAGGCGGCATGCTGCAAATGCTCAACCACGGTGTGTCCACAGGCGCACTGTTCCTTATAGTCGGATTTATTTACGAGCGTCGCCATACACGTCTCATAACCGACTTTGGCGGTTTAGCCAAGCAGATGCCGGTTTTCGCGACGATCTTTATGATCGTGACGCTCTCATCCATCGGGCTTCCGGGCACTAACGGTTTCGTCGGCGAGTTCCTGATTCTCCTTGGTTCCTATGAAAGTGAACTTCGCTGGTACGCAGTGATCGGCACCAGTGGCGTAATTCTTGCCGCGGTCTATATGCTCTGGATGTTCCAGCGTGTCATGTTCGGCGAGTTGAACAACCCTAAAAACCAGACACTCCCTGACCTGAACGCCCGCGAAGTAGTTATTATGCTTCCGCTTCTCGTGCTGATTTTCGTGATGGGCGTATATCCCACACCGTTCATCGATAAAATGAACCCGTCGCTCGAAAAATTGATCGTTCATGTAAAATCGAAGCAGACCGCCAAGGCACAGATTCCACAGATCCCGGCACCGCAGGCTCTTCCTGCAGCCGTGCTGCCTGTCGAGCACAAGTAATCGGTTTCAGAATAGCCACCGGAGGGAACCTAGATGGAAACAATTGCAATTCCAGCCATTAACTTTGCGCCAATAATGCCAGAGATCATTCTTTCGATCTTTGCGATGGTGCTGCTCCTCGTGAACGTATTCGTGCCGAGCGAGCACAAGGCCTATCTGGGATATCTTAGTCTCATAGGCATTGTTATCGCAGGTTTCACCCTGATGGGCGGATGGGGGACCACGCTATCCGCATTTAATGATTCCGTTGTCCAGGATAACTTTTCCCTGTTCTTCAAAGGTATCTTCCTCCTCACGGCGGGAATGACCATTCTTATCTCTGATCAGTATTTCAAGCGTGAAGAGTGTAACCTTGGCGAACTTTATCCTCTGTTGCTCTTTGCCACGGTTGGGATGATGCTGATGGCTTCAGGCACCGATCTGATGACCATCTTTCTCGGCCTGGAAGTGCTTTCGGTTTCTCTTTATGTCTTGGCAGGCCTAAACAGGGCAAATATCAAATCCAATGAAGCTGGTCTCAAGTACTTTCTGCTTGGAGCGTTTTCAACGGGTTTTCTCCTCTACGGTATGGCGCTGACATATGGTGCCACTGGTACGACTCGCATAGCTAAAATTGCTGAGATTGCTGCCCAGAACAGTGCCGTGGTGCAGAACCCGCTCTTTGTCATCGGCATGCTGCTGATGGCTGTCGGGTTCTCGTTCAAGATTGCCGCCGCCCCCTTCCACATGTGGACGCCTGATGTGTACGAGGGGGCTCCCACCCCCATGACTGCCTTCATGTCCGCGGGGCCAAAGGCCGCAGGTTTTGCAGCGTTTATGCGGGTAGCACTTATTGCGTTTCCTGCCCTCAAGACTGACTGGTCGGATCTCCTTTGGGTCCTTGCTGTTCTGACGATGACGGTTGGCAACCTGATTGCACTCAACCAGGACAATATCAAGAGGATGCTTGCTTATTCATCCATTGCCCACGCGGGTTATGCCCTTGTAGGTTTCACGGCGGGCAATCCGGAGGGGACAACGGGCATTCTCTTCTACATGCTATCCTATGCATTCATGAATATTGGCGCGTTCGCCATTATCATCCTTGTAGGCAAGAAGGGCGAGGCGAACAACAATGTCATGGATTACGCCGGGTTTGGCACAAAGCATCCGGTACTTGCCCTTGCCATGGCAATCTTCCTCTTTTCGTTGGCCGGCATGCCGCCGACTGCCGGCTTCATCGGTAAGTTCTATCTCTTCTCTGGAGCTATCAAGGCTGGTTACATTTGGCTTGCCATAATCGGCGTACTGAACAGTGCTGCTTCAGTTTATTACTACCTCCGTGTGCTGGTTTACATGTACATGAAGGATCCCGTTGAGGAATTTGACTGGATGAAGCTCACGCCGGCTGTGGCAATTTGTATCATCATTGCCGTGGTTGGTGTTCTGTTGCCAGGAGTTGTGCCCGCGTTTCTTCTTGACCTTGCCCAGCAGGCAACGCTTCTTTAAATTAATCCTGGCACATTAAAGATTTAAGTAGGTTCCTTCGTGTGAAGGAGCCTTCTTTATTTTGAGGTGCTGGGCTGAAACTGCTGGGCGACGTGAGTTAGAGGAGAGAATGCGGCTGTTTCCAGTTGCATAATGCGGCGTAAACTGGACACCGATTCAGGAAAAGAGTGGACAGTCATTCCGGTTCTGAGTGGACCCTTTTTCGCCATTTCCGGAACAAAAGTCCGATCTTTTCGGGACTGACGTTTACTCGAGTCCCTGCCGGAAGAATTACCACCCAGGGAAAAATTGCAGAAGTGGGAATGCTGGGGAAGTTAAAAACCAGGAAACGGGGCATTGAAACGAAGAGCGGTCAGCCAATGACGGACTTGAGGGCCTCGTCAATTTTCTGTATGTCAACTTTAGTGTTGAAGCAGGGACCAAAGGGGCGGTCGTTGAGCACGCCTATGACCGGCAGGGGGTAGCAATCCTTGATGCCGGAGGTTAGGTCTCGCTCGCAGGCAACGGCAAGCACCAGCTTGGGGCGCTTCTCGATGATAACCTTGCGGGCAAGGGTGCCCCCCGTGGCGACGGAGATGTCGATGGAGTATTTCTGGGCAAGATCAGCCAGACCCATGATGTCGCAGCGTCCGCACCGGACGCACTTGTTGATATCTCCGGTTACTTTGATTTCGCACTCGAACAACTGGAGGCAGTGGGGGAGGAGGATCAGGACCCGGTCCGGCTTGACCCTGTAGCGCTGGGACAAGACCAGGCTGTTGTTCATGGCGATGAACGACTGGCGTATTGTATCAACGGAAATGCCGGCAGCTCGGCCCAGGAGTTCGATGGCAGGCAGGAGAAATTTGATGACCACGCCCCGCAGGAAGCGGGTGAAGAAGATATCCTTGCCGAGGGCGGTGGTCAGCACGAGCAATAGGGTTCCCAGGAGCGCCAGGAGCGAGAGTCCGCCGAAGATGATGCCGGACACGCGGGGGAGGCTCGGATGAATGTTCGCAAGGCCCGTGGTGGGGACCCACCAGAGGAGGTAAATGCCTCCCACAATCAGAAGGCAGGTCACCCCCATCAAAATGATGAAGAGGCGTTTCTGGGGCGGTCTGTGGGCCATCTCAAATCTCGCGGCAGGCACCGAGACGGCTTCCGGGCTCCAGTCGGTACCCCGCCAGAAACTCGGCGGCCGTGAGCCGCTTTCTTCCTTCCAGCTGCAGCTCTTCGATCCGGATGCTTCCCGAGCCGCAGGCGACAACAATTCCATCCTTCCCTGCCGCAATAACCTCTCCCGGTGTGCCGGCTTCCTCCGCCACAGAAACCTTGAAGAGCTTCAGCGTCTTGTTGTCCAGGAAGGTATAGGCGCCGGGCCACGGAGTGAAGCCGCGGACCAGGTTCTTGATCTGCCGCGGCTCCCGGGTCCAATCGATGAGGCCGTCCTCTTTCTTCAGCATGGGGGCGTAACAGGTGAGGGAGTCGTCCTGCTTTTCACGGGTCAGGGTCCCTGCCATCAGCCGGTCAAGGGTTTCGTCGATTGTGTCCGCCCCCAGGAGAGAGAGCCGGTCGTGGAGCGACTGGGCGTCTTCGTCCGGGCCGATGGGAATGGACCGCTTGACAAGCATATCCCCCGTGTCGAGTCCGGCGTCCATCATCATGGTGGTGATGCCGGTTTCGGTCTCGCCGTTGATGAGGCACCAGTTGAGGGGAGCGGCGCCGCGGTAGCGGGGGAGCAGCGAGGCGTGGATGTTGATGCAGCCGTATCGCGGAATGTCGAGCAGGCTCTGGGGGAGGATCTGACCGAAGGCAACCACAACAATCAGGTCTGGATTCAATTCCCGAATTTGGGCGACAACCTCGGGCGCCCGGACCTTGAGGGGCTGTAAAACGGGGATGCCATGCTCTTCCGCGATGACCTTGACCGGAGGAGGCATCAGTTTTTGCCCTCTCCCTTTGGGCCGGTCGGGCTGGGTCACGACGGCAATTACATCTTCGCCGCGCTCGATGAGCCTGGTAAGCGTGGGGCAAGCGAAATCGGGGGTTCCCATGAAGACAATGCGCAGTCCAGCCATGCAGTGGTCCTAACCTTCCTCAGCCATGCGGCGGTATTTTTTCTTGAACATCTCCCTTTTCAGGGGAGAGAGGTGGTCCACGAAGAGGATGCCGTCCAGATGGTCGATTTCGTGCTGAAAGGCGATGGCCAGGAGCCCCTCCGCCCGGTAGGTGACCTCTTCGCCGTCAAGATTGAGGGCCTTCACCACCACCTTCGCGTGACGGTGAACATTGGCGGCATACTTGGGGACTGAAAGGCATCCCTCCTCCTCGTAGGATTCCCCTTCGGTGTGGACGAACACCGGATTGATGCAGACGATGAGTTCCGGCCGCTCTTCCCGCTGGGATACGTCAATGACGATTACCCGCTGGCTTACGCCGACCTGGGGCGCCGCCAGGCCGACCCCCTGGGCATCGTACATTGTTTCGGCCATGTCGCGGATCAGTTCGCGGGTGGCCTCGTTGATGACCGTCACCGGTGCAGCCTTCTTCTTGAGGACCGGGTCGGGGTAAGTCAGAATTTTTCGTATCATAGCCAAGCACCTTCAATGAGCTGATAGTCTTTTGAATATAGAGAGACGGGGTGAAAAAATCAAACCCTTCCTGTGCTGTCCCGTTACATGAGGTCGACAGGGTCCACGTCGATCTGAAACCGTACGCCGGCTGGGGGAAGGTAGCTTCGCCGGATGCGGGACAGGAGCCTGTGGAGCGCCGGCCGTTCCGTGGCCTTGAGGAGGAGCTGCCATCGGAATCGTCCCCGGAGCTTCATGAGTGGTGCCGGCGAGGGGCCCAGGATCTCGATCCCCCCTCCGATCTCCCGGCGCAGTCCGCGGAGTTGTCCGGCGAGGGCCTTACTCTCCTGCTCCACGGCCGATGCTGCGGTGCCGGTCAGATAGAGGGCCGCCAGGTGGACGAAGGGGGGGTAGCCGGTTTCCTGGCGGAAGGCGAGTTCCGCGGCGTAAAATTCCTCCATGGCACCGGTGGCGGCGTGGGCAAGGGCGTAGTGGTCGGGGTTCAGGGTCTGGATGATGACCCTTCCCGGATCGTCACCCCGCCCGGCTCTCCCCATGAGCTGCGTCACGAGCTGGTAGGTCCGTTCGGCGCTCCGGTAGTCGGGGATGTTGAGGGTTGCCTCCACCGACACGATTCCCACCAGGGTGATGCCGGGGAAGTCGTGTCCCTTGGCCACCATCTGGGTGCCGATGAGGATGTCGGTCCTGCGTTCGGCCACTTTGCGCAGGATTTGCGCATGCCCCCCCTTCCCCCGGGTGGTGTCCCGGTCCATCCGGTCGACCCGGGCCTCGGGAAAGCGCTCCCGCACCAGCTCCTCCACCCGCTCGGTGCCGAGGCCCAGGTGCGTCATCCGGCTGCTGCCGCAGTCGGGGCAGACCGAAGGGGCCGGGATGGCGTAGTCGCAGTAGTGACAGAGGTGGCGGTTCCTGCGCTGGTGATAGGTAAGGGTGACGGCGCAGTTGGGGCAGCGGAGCACGTGGCCGCACTCCTCGCAGGTGAGCCAGGTGGCAAACCCCCGCCGGTTAAGGAAGAGAAGGGTCTGGCCTCCCCGCTCCAGGTTGGCGGCCATGGCCTCGGCCAGCGGCGGGAGTATCGCTTCCCCCTTTCGTCCCCGGCCGTCGATGATTTCGGCCCGGGGAAGGGGAAGTCCGTTTACCCTCCCTGGGAGGGAGAGGAGTTCGAGTTTGCCGGCCGCGGCGGCGTGCCAGGTGGACACCTGGGGGGTGGCGGTGCCGAGCACCACGCAGGCCCCTTCCATCTGACCCCGCACCAGGGCCAGGTCCCGGGCGTTGTAGCGGAAACCCTCCGACTGCTTGTAGGAGGATTCGTGCTCTTCGTCCACCACGACCATGCCGATTCGCTCCAGGGGGGCAAAAATGGCCGAGCGGGCGCCGATGACGATGGCCGCCTCGCCGCGTCTGATCCGCCGCCACTCGTCGTAGCGCTCCCCGTCGGAGAGGCCGCTGTGGAGCACCGCGATGCCGCACCGGAACCGGCGCCGGAAGCGGTTCACCAGCTGGGGGGTGAGCGCTATCTCCGGCACGAGGACCAGGGCGGTCCGATCCCTCTCCAGAAGATGGGCGATGGTCTGGAGGTAGACCTCGGTCTTGCCGCTGCCGGTCACCCCGTGGAGGAGGAAGGGTGCAAAGCGCCCCGCGTCGACGGCCGCGACGATCCGGTCCCGGGCCGCTGCCTGGGGGCCGTTGAGGGCCAGGGGGGTATCGGGAAGGACCGATTCCTCCCGGAACGGGTCTCGGTATACTTCCCGGGACTCCGTCTCCACGAGCCCCAGCTCCCGGAGACGCCGCAGCTGGGGAGCGCAGTCGTCGAAGAGTCCCCGCAGCTCCGCCGCCGTCGCCTCGCCGACATTGCGGAGGTGGGAGAGAATGCGAGATGACTTTCCCCGGGGCACGTCCACGGCAGGGGGGTGGGGGGCGGGGCGGTAGATGGTCTCCGTCCTGACCTTCTGGCCTCCGCTCATGGTGCCGGAGCCTGCGTCGCCCCTGCGGCTCTGGATGTTGATCCCGGCCGGAAGGGCCGCCTTGATTACCTCCCCCAGGGGGTGGAGGTAGTAGGAAGAGGCCCAGCGGTAGAGCTTCAGCTCCCGGGGGGTAAAGAGGGGGGCATCGTCCAGGAGCTCCAGGACATTCCTGAGTTCCAGACCCTCGTCCTTTCCGGGGCCGAGGACGTAGCCGGTAACCTTTCGGCGGCCGAAGGGGACCAGGACCCTTCGCCCCGGCTCCGCGGCGCTTCGCAGCTCCTCCGGGACCCGGTAGGTGAAGGTGGTGTCGAGGGGAAGCGGGAGGGCGACCTCGATGATGTCTGATGCAGAATTTTCCATGGGACCCTGGTTCTGTGGCGTTAGGGGGAATAATAGCAGGCCGGTCCCGGCGTAACAAGGGAAAGGGCGGCACCGTCGTCTTGACTTGGGGAAGGCCGGTGGGGTACCGTAGGCCAATTGCCGAAGGAGAGGGAACCTGTGGAGTTTGCGGACGAAAAGCGGTACCGGAAAATAAAGAACGGGGTCGGCCGGGCGGTCGCCGACTTTGGCCTCATCCAGGAGGGGGACCGGATCGCGGTGGCGGTCTCGGGGGGAAAGGACTCCTACACCCTCCTCCATATCCTGGAGGCCCTGCGGCGCCGGGCGCCGGTGAAGTACGAGCTGGTGGCCCTCACCATCGACTCGGGCTACCCCGGATTCCGCAGCGACGTCATCGCGGCGCACCTCTCGGAGCACGGTTTCACCCACCACGTGGAAAAGACCACCCACTATGACATCATCAGGGAGAAGCGGCGCCCCGGCTCCTCCTACTGCTCCATCTGCGCCCGGCTCAAGCGGGGGGTCCTCTACACCCTGGCCCAGCAGATGGGGTGCAACAAGCTGGCCCTGGGGCACCACCTGGACGACTTCGTGGAGACGCTGCTCCTCAACCAGTTCTTCGTGGGGACCCTCAAGGCCATGGCCCCACGGATGCTGGCCGACAACGGCGAGACCACGGTGATCCGCCCCCTGGTCTACGTGGAGGAGCGGGAGATCATCCCCTTTGCCCGGGAGAACCGCTTTCCCGTGGTCTGCTGCTGCTGTCCGGTCTGCGGCAAGGCCGACATCCAGCGGAAAAGGATGAAGGAGCTTCTGAAGGGGCTGGAGCGGGAGAATCCCGCCGTCAAGCGGAGCCTCCTGCGGGCACTGGCCAACGTGCAGCCGCGGCACCTCCTCGACCGTGAGCTGCAGCGGGTCTGCGCCGTCCCCTGACGGGAGCCTTTGCCGGGGATTTCTCCCTCTTGGCGATGCGGGCCGGCGCCCGGTCCCGGATCATGTCCACGATGCAGATGCAGGCGCCCCAGGCCACGAGGCCGACGCCGAAGACAACGATGGGTTCCATGGTATCCTCCTTGTGTTCGATGATGGGAGGATATCGCAAGCATGCGACACAATATGTCCCAAGGAGCAGCGGCGTGAGCAAACGCTATGTGCAGCCCCTCCGGATCGCCATCCAGTGGGGATTTCTCCTCTTCATGGTCTATCTGGGCGTGCGGCTTTTCCTCTTCGTGCGTCACTTCCGCACCGGCGGGGCCGCCCCCTTTGTCCCCCGGGCCGACGGGGTGGAGGGTTTCCTCCCCATCGCCGGGCTCCTGGGGGTGAAGGACTGGTTCGCCAACGGCACCATCAACCCGGTCCATCCGGCGTCGGTGGTGATCCTTGTCACGGCGGTGGCGGTGTCGCTGCTGCTCAAGCGCTCCTTCTGCTCCTGGATCTGCCCGGTGGGAACATTGTCGGAGCTCCTCTGGAAGCGGGGATTCGTGCTGTTCCGGCGCAATCTCCGTCCCCCCCGGTGGCTGGACGTGGCCCTGCGGGGGATCAAGTACCTGCTTCTCCTCTTCTTCCTCTACTCCATCCTCTGGGCCATGGCGCCGGAGGCGGTTGCGGCCTTTATTTATTCCGACTACAACAAGGTGGCCGACGTGCGGCTCCTGGACTTTTTCCTCCACCTGTCGGGGATTCCCCTGGCGGTGATCCTGGTGCTTCTGGTCCTGTCGCTGCCGGTGCGCAACCCCTTCTGCCGCTACCTCTGCCCCTACGGGGCGCTCCTGGGGCTCGCGTCGGTCCTCTCGCCGGTGAAGGTGACGCGGGAGGGGAAGACCTGCGTCTCCTGCGGGGTCTGCACCCAGGTCTGTCCCGCCTACATCCCGGTCATGGCCAAGGAACGGGTCATGTCGGAGGAGTGCATTGGCTGCTGGCGTTGCATAAGCCACTGCCGGGCCATGGGGGCCCTGGAGATGAAGCTGACGGGCCGGAAGGTGGCGGTGAACGCTGTTATCTTCGCGGCGCTGGTGGTGCTGATTTTCGTGGGAGGATCACTCGCGGGGCGCGCCACCGGGAACTGGACATCGCAGATCCCCTATGCCGAGTACCTGCGGCTTCTGGGGCAATAAACCCTACGAAAGCATTAACCACAGAGCAACTGTGTTCTCTGTCAATTAAATTGATGAGCTGACCATTGCCGGATTCCACTTCTGATGGGTTTTCAGCATGGCATTTAAGATGGTCAGCAGTTTTCTCATGCAGGCGACGAGAGCCACTTT
>Ga0209172_10001652_pt1 | contig 45328 bp, 37 predicted proteins | sample LarsenN4metaG_FD_184113 | JGI IMG/M metagenome (GOLD analysis project Ga0209172, IMG submission 184113) | Hot spring sediment bacterial and archeal communities from British Columbia, Canada, to study Microbial Dark Matter (Phase II) - Larsen... ... | reverse complement strand
CGCCGCACGCCGCCGTAGTACAGAGAAACCGTCTTGAGTTTGCTCCTCTCTGTGTGAGGCGGCAGTGGATCTTATCTGTCCCTATCTATGTTGGTTCGATTTAGAACGTGGAACGTAGAACATAGAACGTAGAACCTTGTGTCACCTTTGAGGGGCAGTGGGAAAAAAATGTTCTTCAACTGCTGAATCTCAGTGTTCATCTATAGCTCTTTGGGAAAAAATACTTTTCCGCTCAGGCGCTGCAGCGCCCGAACCTACCGCAATCTCTTTCTTAAGCTCTATAGTTGATCAATTGAATCTCACCTCTGGCATTGAGGTTGCTCTTTGTTGACGGCTGAAAGCAAGCCAGCGATTGTGGATAGGCACATCCGATGTGCTTGATCTATTGCCAGGCTGCTCACTCAATCCCCGTTGTGCCTAAAGACTATTGTTGAACACGGCAGATGAAGGAGGATTATTGAGAGTAGCAATTACAGGAGGCGCAGGTTTCATAGGATCGCACCTGATAGAGAGATTCCTGCGAGAGAATGTTCAGGTAATAGCTATCGACAACCTGCTTACCGGCAGACGACAGAACATTGAGCATCTGCTTGGCGATGAGAGATTCAGGATCATTGAACAGGATATTTGCAAAGGTATTGATATAAGCGAGAAGTTAACTGGCGTGCTTCATCTCGCCTCTCCCGCCAGCCCCCCTGATTATCTTGAGTACCCGCTGGCCACGCTTGATGTCGGAAGTCGAGGCACCCAGGCATCGCTTGAGCTTGCCCGCCGCCACAATGCTCGCTTCCTGCTGGCATCGACATCGGAAATCTATGGCGATCCGCTCGTTCATCCACAGAGAGAAGAGTACTGGGGCAATGTCAACCCGGTGGGGCCCCGCAGCGTCTACGACGAAGCGAAACGCTTCGCCGAAGCGCTGACTATGGCCTACTACCGCGAGTTCAATCTTTCGGCAGTGATTGTGCGGATCTTCAATACCTATGGCCCGAGGATGAGGCCGCGCGATGGACGAGTAGTATCTAATTTCATTGTTCAATCGCTTCTGAACGAACCGATCACTATTTACGGCGATGGCAGCCAGACTCGCTCTTTCTGCTATGTTGATGATCTGGTGGAAGGGATCTTTCTAGCATTTAATTCTGATTTGAAAGAGCCGATAAATCTGGGCAATCCGCACGAGATTACCGTAAGGGAGTTGGCCGAGATAATACGCGATCTGACGGCCAGCGAGTCTCAAGTTCGATTCCATCCGTTGCCGCCAGATGATCCGCGCCGCCGTTGCCCTGACATCTCAAGGGCACAGAGACGGCTCGGATGGTCCCCCGGCTACGATCTGCGCAAAGGGCTGATGAAGACTATTGCTTACTTCTCAAAACTGCTTAATGGTGTGGCGTCAGCCGAGCGCAGGCGATCCGGTCTTCTAATGCCTGTGCCCGGCGATTACTAGAGGCGATAATTATGGCTACTACAAACAAAAGGCGTTTGGCTGAAATCTATAACAAGTCGAAGAAGAGAGAGCCTGATGTGCATGATATAAACAAGCGCACGGACGAAGAGAAGAAGTCTCAAGACGAAGGCGGAGTGCACTTCAAACCAGGACAGCACGCTCCAGGAGAGTTTCTTAAAGGCCAGAAGCCGGAGAAGACGGGAGAAGATTAGGATATACAGATAGGGAGCGTAGTTTTCAAAAGTCGGTAACGCTGCGGGACGGTGGGCCCATTGCAGCTTACTATCTACCTACATTGGGAATATAGGCAGGTAGTAAGCTATGGTCTTTAAGAAAAACGTTTTCCGGTTCGGGCGCCGAGCGCCCTCAAAACAGATTAAAAATAAACCTGTTTTGAGGGCGCTCGGCGCCCAAACCGACGGCAATCTTTTTCTCAAGTTCTATAGCAACGGAGCGGACATCCACAGTATTAGTTTGGTTAGCACCGACTTTGCAAAACTGCACCTCTGTAGGAGCAGCCGACACCAGCCCGGTGATTGAATGCTGGGAGTGTTGAGTCTTAAAGGTTCCCGCGCTTATACTCTTCAACAATATAATCACAGGCCCTGATCGTCAGCGCCAGGATCGTCAACGTCGGATTCTGACAGGCTGATGAGACAAAGCTGCTGGCATCGACTACAAACAGGTTCTTCACATCGTGGGCCTGATTGAATTTATTCAGCACCGAAGTCCTCGGGTCATCTCCCATCCGGCAGGTACCCATCTCGTGAATTATCGCTCCCGGCGCGGTAATGCGCCCGCCCCGATCGACAATCTCTGCACCAGTCGCGCGCAGGATCTCTTCGCTGGTCTCCGCTGCATCTTTGACCATCTCGCGCTCATTATCGCCGTGCGTGCAGTGAATCTTAATAACAGGTATCCCCCAGGCATCTTTCACGTTTGGGTCGATCTCGACGTAGTTATCAAATCGCGCCAGCATCTCGGCCCGCGTAGTCATCCACACAGGCGCTGTGTAATATCGTCTGACTCGCTTCTTAAACTCAACTCCGAATCCCTCGAATCCTTTAGCGTAACCGGGGAACATTCTCGCTCCGGCGCTGCATTCAAAGCCATAACCGCGAATAAACTTAGGATGCCGCTCTTTGAGGTTGCGGAAGCGGGTGATGTATATGCCTGAAGCTTTGCCGTCATCATTTGTAGCTTCGCGGCCCATCAGGATAGGTATAAACCCCATAGCGCCGATGCCGCCCCAGTGATCCATCAAATAGTGGCCGAGCACTCCACTTGAATTAGCGATTCCATTGGGATAGATAGCAGATTTGGAATTGAGCATAATGCGAGTCGATTCCAGCGCCGAGGCCCCCAGCACAATGATTTTGCCGAAGACTTCCGTATCTTTTCTGGTCTCGCGGTCGATGAAAGCGACTCCTGCGGCCTTGCCGGTGTTGTGATCGACGATGATGTGGCTCACAATTGAATTTGGGCGCAGCTCCATGCGGCCCGTCTTTGCGGCAGCGGGCAGTGTGGAGGCTATAGAGTTGAACATCGCGCCTATGTCGCAGCCGTTGCCGCAGTGGCCGCAGTAGTGACAGGCAGGGCGACCCTTATGAGGCCGCGTCAACTGAGCTTCTCGCATGGGAATGCCGATGCGCCCAAATTTGGCAGCGGCCTTCTTCAGCATCTGCTCGCCGCAGGTCAGGGCCATTGGAGGAAGAAATTTGCCGTCGGGCAGGTGCTCAAGCTTTTCATACGAACCGCTGACGCCGATGAACTCTTCTGCGCGATCATAATAGGGCGCCAGGTCTTCATAACTGATTGGCCAATCATCGCCATAACCATCGTGCGTTCTGGCTTTGAAATCATAATTAGACAATCGCCACGATAGCCTGCCCCAGTGCAGAGTCTTGCCGCCGACAACGCGCGCGCGAATCCAGACGAATGGCTTGTCTTTATCATAAGTATAGGGGTGCTCCGTGTCCTTTACATAGAGATGCGAATTGAACTCGTTAGCAGTGTACTGGTTCCATTGCGTCTTCTCGCGCCAGCCTGGCTTGCCAAACCCGCGATACATCATCTCATAGGGCCATTTATGAGAGTTGAAGTCTTTAGGGTCTATGCGAGGCCCGGCTTCGAGAACCAGGACATTGAGACCTTTCTCTGTAAGCTCCTTGGCTGCCATTCCGCCTGAAGCTCCAGAGCCAACAATGATTGCGTCATAGACTTTTGCCATTGCTTCCTCCTTATTTCTCATCTGAGTGGCAAGCTCACGGGCTTGCCGCTTTCAGCCGAACGTCGCGCCGCTTCGACAATCTGCATCACATCCACGTTGAATTCAGGGCTGACCATCCCATCAAGCGGTTTGTTGGCGCGCAGGCACTGAACGAAATAAGAGACGGGCTCACGGCGATCTTCAGCCAGGGCCCCGGCGGGCGCCTCTTTGCGCTCGCGGCCGACAATCACTTCAATTCGATTACGCGCCATATAGACGCTGCCCTTGTCGCCGAAGATTTCAATGTCCTGGAAGGAGCGCGGCAGATCCCACGAGCCTTCGATCAAACCGACTCTATTATCAGAAAACGATGCCAGCACAGTGGCATTGGTATTGGTCTTGTAGACATCAGGGCGCGTATGAGTGGTAATAGCGTAAACAGTTTTGGGCATCCCCAGATACCAGCGGAGCCATACAGCGCCGTAGCAGACGAAATCCATGAGCGCCCCGCCGCCGCGCTTTTCATCATTGAGCCAGGTCCAGAAATGCTTGCCGCGCACATCGTCAGGATTTCTCGGCGCGGGGCCCCCGTGCCCGATGATCGCGCGCACGCGCCAGACCTTGCCCAGCTCCCCGCTCTGGGCCAGCTCGTAAGTAGTATAGTTCTCCGGCCACCAGGCCATCTGATAGTTGATCATAAGCTTGATGTTGTGCTTCTGAGCCAGGCTCAACATCTCCCTGGCCTGATCATAAGTAGCAGCCATCGGTTTTTCAAATATCACGTGGATGCCGCGCGCGGCGCAAGCGCGGGTGATCTCAAGGTGCCGGTCGTTTTCGACAAACGACCAGACGCCTTCAGGCTTCTTCTCATCAAGCAGCTTGCGATAATCTTCATACAGAGGAACGCCCGGCGCTTCTCGCGAGGCCAGCTCGCGCAGATCGGCTATCGAATCGACGATTCCGACCAGCTCGACCGATGGCATCCTGGCGATATTGCGCAGGTGCCCCCAGGCGTGTGAATGGACTAACCCGACGATTGCTATGCGAAAACGCTGCTCCTGCCCGGCGCGCGCAGATGGCGAGACGAATGTTGATGCAATCAACAGAACGGCAATTGCAGCGAAGAACAGAAGCGTAGTTATACGAATTAACGATTGACGGACCATTGTGCCCCTCCGGTTGCGCTGTTGATAGTGTGGTAAGTCATTATCATTTACTGATCGAATAGTCAAATCGGTAGTGGCCGGAGCCTATCTCCACTATTACCGAATCTCCCTCCTGCCGTATTGCGGTAATGCCGTTTCCGCTGGCAAGCGCCCGGCCCCCCTCGGTAACGAGAGCAATCTGCGCTTTTGGCAATCGCACCGTTGCGCGAGTGTTAGCCGGCGCCTCAACCGCCAGCTCGAATTTACCATCCTGAAGCTTCCAGGCGGAGCTTACCTTGCCATACATCGATCTATGGCTGGCCCTCACACTGGAAAGACCCCCACCGGGATTAGGCTGGATGAGAATGTGCTTGTATCCCGGAGCCTCTGGGTCTATCTCGATGCCGGCTACTACTCGATACATCCATTCACCTATGGCCCCGTAGGCATAGTGATTGAATGAGTTCATTCCCTTATCCTGAAATGATCCGTCGGGCTTCTGCCCATCCCATCGCTCCCAGATGGTGGTGGCCCCCTGCTTCACCGGGTAGAGCCAGGAAGGATATTCGGCGCGGTTGAGCAGCATGTAGGCCTCGTCGAGGTATCCATAGCGACTGAGCACCTGACACAGGTAAGGGGTACCCACAAAGCCGGTGGTCAGATGCTTGCGCTCGCGCACTTCCCGGGCCAGCCTTTTAGCGGCAACAGCGCGTAGATCATCCGGCAGAAGATCGAACTGAAGAGCCAATGCATAGGCAGTCTGAGTGTTTTCACCAACGCGACCGGTCTCGGTCACAAACTCCCGGCGGAAAGCGTTCTTGATCCTGGAGAGCAACTCTCCGTAATGTTCTGCCTCCGCTTGCTTGCCGAGAATACGCGCCGCGCGCTGGAGCAGATCGGTTGAATAGGCAAAGAATGCTGTAGCTATCAGGTCTTTTCCTGTGGTCGCGCCGGGATAATCCGGTCGCGTGGTAGCAAAAGCAAGCCAGTCCCCGAAATGAAAATCGCCATCCCAGATAAGATCATCACCCGCGCGCTGCCGCATGTATTCCACCCATCGAGCCATGCTCTGGTATTGCTCTTCAAGAATGCGCCTGTCGCCATAGCTGAGGTATATCGTCCAGGGAATGATCACTGCGGCATCGGCCCAGGCAGCCGATCCCGCCGCCGGCCTGTTAGCAGTGCTTAGCACATCCGGTATCACATGGGGGACACTGCCGTTCGGCAATTGATCGGCGGCCAGGTCTTTGAGCCATTTGGTGAAGAACCCGGCCACATCCATGTTGAATGCAGCAGTGCGAGCGAAGACCTGCGCATCGCCCGTCCAGCCCAGCCGCTCGTCGCGCTGCGGGCAGTCGGTAGGTATATCGAGGAAGTTACCCTTCTGCCCCCAGATGATATTGTGTTGAAGTTGATTTATTAACGGGTTGGAGGTCTCGAATTCGCCGACCAGCGAAATGGCTGAATGGATGACTATGCCTGTGAGACTGTCGGTAGTCAGCTCTCCGGGGTAACCATCAACGTCCACGTACCTGAAGCCCTGAAAGGTGAAATGCGGCTCATAGACCTCAGATGCGCCCCCCTTGAGAGTGTACTGCACCGTCTGTTTAGCTGCGCGCAGATTCTCGATATAGAAGTTGCCCTGGCGGTCAAGCACTTCAGCATGTCGCAAGGTGACGGTCGTCCCAACTTCTCCCCGAACCTTCAACCTGATCCACCCGACCATGTTCTGCCCCATATCGACCACGGTATCTCCTTGAGGGGTCTTAAGTATCTTCACCGGTCTTATCTCCTCGATCCTTTTAACCGGGGGCCCCGCTGGAGCAATCAATATGTCTTTACCATAGTCGGCGATTTTCACTCCCGACCAGTCATCATCGTTATAACCCGGCTCCGTCCATCCTGTTTTCTCAAGGCGCGCATCATAGGTTTCGCCGTGATAGATCTCGGACATAAGAATCGGCCCGGTAGTCCATCTCCAGTTCTGATCGCTGGCAACGATCTCCTGATGGCCATCGCTGTAGTTGATGTGAAGTTGCAGCAGGAGGGCGAGGTGATTGCCGTAGAAATTGCGTTGCCCACTAAATCCGATATTGCCGCGATACCATCCATCGCCGAGCAGCACGCCCAGGGCATTCTCTCCGCTGCGCAACAGCCCGGTCACATCATAAGTCTGATACTGCAAACGCTTGTTGTAGCTGGTCCAGCCCGGAGTGAACAGCTCGTCGCCAACGCGGCGACCGTTTAGATAGGCTTCGTACAGGCCGCGACTGGTAATATAGAGGCGGGCCGATTGCACGGCGCCATTTACTTTGAACGATCGGCGCAACATAGGCGCGGGCTGCGGCTTCGACACATCTTCTTGTCGGTCCGGCTCGATCCAGTTAGCCTGCCAGTCAGATGGTCTTAGCAGTCCCATCTCCCAGAAGGCCGGCTCGCTCCAGCCCGACGCCCTGCCGCTCGCGTCCCATATCTGCGCCTGCCAGAAATATCTCTGCCGCGATTGCAGAGGGGGCCCACCGTAGACACGATGAATAGATTCATCTGAGTTAACCCGGCCGGAATCCCACAGGAGATTGGTGCCGGCGCGCAGATCGCGCTCGCTGAGGGCCACCCGGATCTGATAGGCGGATTGAGTTACGCCGCGCCCCTCCGCCTGTATCTGCCAGCTCAGGCGAGGCTGACGAGCGTCAATGCCGATAGGATTAACTTTATACTCTGCACGCAACCCGATCAGACTGAGCGGCGCTTCTCCTCTCCTCTGTTCAATCGAATCGCGGGCTAGCGCAGCTACTCCTGTCAGACAGATTGCGAACATTAGCAAATAGAGGATAGCCGGTTTCATATATGATCTGCTCATATTTTCTCCCAGAAGAAAAGTGGGGGATATTCTACACTACAATTGAATATCTCTCACGATCAAAATCGGCGGGTAGAATCAGAATGAGAGTTTCAGCGCCATAGCAAGGCCGAACCGATTAGAAGATAAACTTCAACGAAGATCGAGTAGTTGGCCTATATTCTCCTTTCGCTCGGCGGCGGTTCGTTCAACAGCAGCCAATATAGCCCCAGTTGCCGCACTGCCTCGGTAAACTGAGCGAAGTCCACCGGTTTCCGAATATAACTGTTGGCCCCCAGACTGTATCCGTTAATTATGTCTTGCTCCTCTTTGGATGAAGTGAGAATGACCACTGGAAGAAGTTTTGTTCGTTCGTTAGCCCGCAGCCTTCTCAGCACTTCCAATCCATCCACTTTGGGCAGTTTCAAATCCAGGAGGATGACCGCCGGCATTACAGTCAAGTCACGACCGGCATACGCGCCTGTGCCAAAGAGATAGTCCAGCGCCTCTGCTCCATCCCGCGCCACCACTACTTCATTTAGAATATTGCTCTTTTTGAGCGCGCGCAGAGTGAGCTTCTCATCATCGGGATTGTCTTCGACCAGGAAGATGATTTTGTTCGTCATAGGATCGCTCCTTATGAGTAATGGGTAATCCGTGATGCGTAAGAAGCCGGTTAATCCCAGTCTTATTTACGCATTGCGCATTATGTTTATCAGAGGGTGAAATAGAATGTTGCCCCCTGACCCACCGCGCCTTCTGCCCAGACCTGGCCGCCGTGGCGGTGAATGACTCGCTGGACGGTAGCCAAGCCGATGCCGCTGCCGGGGAACTCAGCCGTCGTATGCAATCGCTGGAACGCGCCGAATAGTTTATCGCTATAGGCCATATCAAAACCGGCGCCGTTGTCCCGCACGAAGTAGACCGGTTTATCGCCCTGCTCTACGGCCCCGAATTCTATCTTTGCCTGTGGCTGCTTCTGGGTAAATTTCCAGGCATTGCCGAGCAGGTTCTCTAACACTATCCTCAACAATCGAGCATCTGCGTTGGCAACTATCCCTTCTGCTATGCAGAACTCCACCTGGCGTTCCGGTTGAGTCTTGCTAAGCTCGGCCGCGATTGTCCGAGCTATTGCAGAGAGATCGACTATCTCCCGATGCATCTGGCTGCGAGTGATGCGCGACAAATCCAATAGATCGTCGATGAGCAGCGCCATGCGCTGGCTGGCGGCGCGCACCCGATGAAGATAGTCTTTGCCATCTTCATCCAGCTTATCGGCATAATCTTCCAGCAGCGCCTGGCTAAAACCATCAATACCGCGCAGCGGCGCTCGCAGGTCATGGGAAACAGAATAGGAAAAGGCTTCCAGCTCTTCATTTGCCACCTCCAACTGCGCAGTTCGTTCCCGCACTCGCAGTTCTAATTCTTCATGGGCTCTGCGCAGCGCCTCCTCTACTTGTCTGCGCTCGGTGATGTCATTGGCCAGAACCAGCTCGGCGCGCTTGCCGCCGAAGATCAGGTTATGCGATATGATCTCAACGAAGATGATAGCGCCATCTTTCTTTCGATGCCTCCAGATGCCCGCCTTATCGAGTCCGGCGCTGACCTTAGATACATTATCCATTAGAAGAGGGATATCCTCGGCCGGGCGAATGTCTTTGATGGTCATGGCGAGGAATTCCTCCCGCGAATAACCGTAGTGGCGAATGGCTGCTCCGTTGACGGCGAGGAAAGCCAGTGTATCCGTATCATAGACCCACATAGGGTGGGGATTGGCCTCGAACAAGAGCCGGTATCGCTCTTCTGAATCTCGCAGCACCTCCTCAATGCGCTTGCGCTGAGCAATCTCCGCCGTTAGAGCCGATGTCCTCTTCTCCACCTCTTCCTCTAGCTTTTCGTACAACTGGGCGCGTTCAACCGCCACTCCGATCTGGCTCCCTATGCCATTCAATATCTTCAGATCCTCAACGCTAAACAGGCCCTGCTGGGGCCCCACCAGATTGAGCATCCCCAGCGCGCGGCCTCCGGCCAATAAAGGAATGCAAGCATGTTGATGTGGGCCCCCTGAGCCGGTCCGCGCCTCCTTCAGCAGTTCGCATTCCGGGATATTCGTCGCTTGTCTTAATTGGCTGGAGAGCAGCTTGTTCAAACAAGAGCAATCATCGTGCAGCGCCCCCTGTTTGCATACCATTTCAGGGGGGCCGATTACGGAGATGATGCGGGAAACAGATCCTTCCTCCAGAAACGACATCCATCCGGCCTGGACGCCGGGTAAGAGCAGTATCTGCTCCAGGACTTTATCGGCTATCTCTTGTTTGCTGGTGGAGCTGTTCAAGCTCCCGGCAATCGCATAAAGCCCATTCAGCCATCGGTATGAGTGATCAAGCATCTGTTGGCGTGCTTTAAGCTCTTTGTTGAGAAGGAATGCCTCCTCATAAGTCGAGATCAACAGATCCAGGATCTGCTGCCGTTCTGAGGTGATGAAATGCTTTTGGCCGGCCAGGTAAATCTCAATGCCGATTTGAACTTTTTCTTTCTTCCGCAGCTCCTGATTGGTCAAGATGTAGTTGATGCGCGATAAGAGATATCTCTCATCGTAGGGTTTTCTAATAAAGCTATCTGCGCCGCATTGCAACCCTTTGATTATATCCTGCGGACTGGCGAGCGAGGTTAGCAGGATGACCGGAACATCCTTCAGGTTCGGCTGGCTTCGGATCTCCTGGCAGAGCGTGTATCCATCCATCCTGGGCATCACTATGTCGCTGATTATGAGAGTGGGTTTGCGCTTGCGCGCCAGCTCCAGCGCCTCTTGGCCGTTAGTTGCCACCGTAACATTGTAGCCATCCTGACCGAGCAGATACTTCAGCTTCTCGGCCTGAGTCCGGCTATCCTCGACAATCAAAATCTCGTGGGCCCGGTTGCTCCGTGATTTCATTGCAAATCCTTTTCCGATGCGTGATCAGTGACGCGTAAGAAGCCGGTTAATGCGCTTTCTACGTTCTAGGCTGTGCGTAGAACATCGAATGTAGAACGGATTACGCATCGCGCATTACGTTCCTGCGGGTCAGCTCCAGCAACTTTATTACGATTGCCTCCGGCGAGAGCACATAAAGGGCTGCATCGAGTCTTATCGCTTCGCCCGGCATGCCGTAGACGACAGAGCTTTCCTCATCTTGAACAATAGTCACAGCGCCTTTCTCCCTCATTAACTTCAGTTCTGCTGCGCCATCTTTCCCCATCCCTGTGAGCAATACGCCGACGGCCCTGTGCCCATAGACCTTTGCAATAGAACGAAAGAGGTGAGAGATGGAAGGGCGCAGGCCATTCTCAGGCTCGCCTTTACTGAGCGATATTCTATCACCGGCGGCTACTTCCAGATGAGATCCATCCGGAGCGACATAAGCGCACCCGGGCAGAAGGCGCTCGCCATGTGCGGCCAGCCGAACTGCAAGATTAGAAGATTGCCCAAGCCATTCTACAAAACCTTCGACAAATCCTGAAGCAATGTGTTGAACAATTAGCAGTGGAGCAGGGAAGTCCTGCGGCAGCCCTGATAAGATCGTCTTGAGAACGACCGGGCCGCCGGTCGATGCTCCGATAGCGACTACCCGCATCTCTGAAGGCCCCCTGCTGATCTCTGTCTCGGAGGCCGCGCCGGCCGCGGAATCGGCCCAAAACGTTGTCCCGGTTGCTCGCGACCGGCGGGGCCAGCGTTTGACGACCTTGACCTCCGACATTAATTTCACCGTTTTGATCAATTCATCTGTAGTCTTCTGATAATCCGGGTGGCCGATGCCGGCTGGTCGAGGGATGAGAGTGAGGGCGCCGGCCTCAACCGCACGGAAAGTTGTGGCAACTTCATCAACATCCCAACTGCTGCTCACAACGATTATAGGGGTGGGGGAAGTCTCCATAATTTTGCGGGTGGCATCCAGGCCGTTTATCTTCGGCATGTGAATATCCATGGTAATCACGTCCGGCCTCTCCCGTTTGAGGAACTCTATCGCTTCCTCACCATTGCTTGCCGTCCCGATTACTTCTATATCTCGGTCAGAACTGAGAGTAGAAACGAGGAATTCCCGCACAACGGGAGAATCTTCGACGACGAGGACTTTTATCATCTATTGCTCCATCAAATAAGCCTTCGGATTGCATCCAGCAGATTGCTCTGATCAAAGCTGCTCTTGACAATATAGGCATTGGCTCCAACGTCGATACCGCGCTCTTTGTCTTTGCCAGATTCCAGGGCTGTCACCAGTATCACCGGCAATTCGGCAAGTTTGCTGTCGCTGCGAATCTTTGCCGTGAGGTCAAATCCATTCATCCTCGGCATGTCTACATCGGACACCACAAGATCGAATTGACCGGTCTTGAGCTGGGTGAATGCATCGATCCCATCAACCGCCGTCTTGACCGCGTAACCGGCGGCCTCCAGGATGTTCTTCAACAACATCCGCGCGGTAATGGAATCTTCGACTACGAGGATGGATTTCCTCCGCGCTTCTTCTTTCTCCGGCGCGGGCGCCGCCGGCCCGGTTGCAACTGCGCTCCATCGTATTGCTGACTTCATTAGATCAGAGACATTGAGAATCGGCACAACCCTCCCTGCGCCCAGAACAGTGGCCCCGGCAATATTTCTCACGCGAGAAAGCTGTTTGCCCAGACTCTTGACCAATATCTCCTGCTCGTTGAGCACTTCATCTATAACGAAGGCGATGCGCCTTCCTGCCAGATCTAAAATAACCGTCGGCAAATTGTCATTGGAATTGCTTGCCAAGCGTTGCCGGGGGAGCGCCAGAACATCTTCAAGCTTAACCAGAGAAACCGCCTGCCCATCGAGCTGGATAGTATCTCGGTTCTCCACCGTCTTAATCTCGCTCTTTTTCACTCTCACCACGCGCTCGACATTTAGCGTAGGAAGAACAAAGAAGCGATCGCCAGCCCGAATAACGATCCCACGAAATGTGGCAATCGTCAACGGCAGAATGATGCGGAACTCGGCCTTCAGGCCGGGGCTGGTTTCTACCGACAAGACTCCGCCCAGTTTCTCTACCTTCTCGCGGACAATAGCCAGGCCGAGGCCCCTGCCCGAGATGTCGGTGATTATAGGGCTTGTGGAGACTCCCGAATGAAATATGAGCGACAGTATCTGTTTATCGTCGAGCTTTTCCGCCTCCGACAAAGAGACAATGCCCAGCTTCAGTGCTGCTGCTTGAACTCTGGCCGCCTCGATCCCTGCGCCATCGTCGGCAATGAGGATTTCAACCTTGCCGCTGTCTTTCTGCGATACCGTGATGGTGATGGTTCCACGAGGGGCCTTGCCTTTGCCAATTCGCTCATCGGGGGACTCTATCCCATGGTCAATGCAATTCCTCAGCAGGTGAATGAAGGGATCTTTCATTTCCTCCAGGATGCGCCTGTCGATCTCGATCTCTCCTCCGCGAATTATTAGCTCAGCCTCTTTACCCTGATCGCGCGAGAGGTCGTGAACGAGTTTAGCAAGGATTCCCTGCAAAGAAGAGAAGGGAAGCATCAGCACTCTCTTCATATCGTCGAGCAGGTTGTCCACCATCGCGCCGAGCGAGCGATGGTCCCTCTCAACCCCTTTCTCCAACGCGATGAGCCTGGTTTCAAGCGATGACAGGAAAGCATTATCCCAATCCAGGAACTCCAGCACTCTGCTGGCTTGCTCGCTTATCTGCTTCTGATGCGCTGGCCCCCCATCTCTGTCCAGGGTTTGCCGGAGGGCCCTCGCGTCGGAATAGACTTTTGCCCATTGCTTCTTTCTGTCAGAAAGGTCTAAGTTGATCTCTCTCAAAGCGGCAACGATCTGGCCCAGCTCCAGTTTCGCCGTCAGCAGCTCCTCGGCCTGGAGCAGAAGCGAATCCAGCTTTGCCGTTGATATTCTCACCGTCTCCGCCGCTAAAGGATTCACCGGCGCAAGCGGCCCTTGATCTTCCGCCTGGCCGGCGGCAATTATCCCGCTCGCCCGATCGTGCCGGCTCTCGTGTTGACGAGAAAGCCGCGCTTCATCAAGCGCATTGTCAAGTTGACGAATCAGCAGATCGATCATTGGCCTTTCGCTATCAATTGCCGAAGCATCTGTGAGCGAGAGGAGTTTACTGAGGCTATCAGCCGCTTTATGAAGCAGGCCGAGCAGCGCCGGGGATAGAGCTATCTCTCTCTGCTTCAGCCTGGCCAGGAGACTCTCTAGCGATTGGCAGATTGCTTCGATCCCCATCAAATTGACGGCGCGCGCGGCCCCTTTCAGGCTATGCACTTCTCTGAAGATAGCTTCAATGGCCTCTATCTGTTTTTCAGCAACTGCGATCTTCTCCAGCGCGATCAGGCCGGAAGAGATTGCGCTGATGTGCTCCTGCGCTTCAATCTTGAAGGTTGATAGTAGCTTCTGGAGAAACTTACTGTCTTTCTTGCTCATAGTTATTATGAGGTTGATTAAACTCTGTATTGCTCGACCAGTGACGTCAGCTTCTGGCCTAACTCGTGCAGGTTCCTCGCTGCTGCTTCAGCCTGCTTCGTCGCGGATACATTCTGCGCGCTCGCCTGCTTTATGCTCTCCATCGCCAGCGCCACCTGGTCCATCCCTGCCAACTGTTGCTGGCTCGATGCTGCTATCTGTGTCGCCGCTTGCGCCGACTCTGAGATGGCGTCGGTCAACATCCTTATCGACTCTCCTGCGTCGGTCGATTGCTTGACCCCTGCTTCTACTGCTTTGCTCCCCTGTTCCGTCACCATCACCGCCGCATTGGTCGCTTTCTGAATGTCGCTCAAGACCGTTCTGACCTGTGCTGTCGCCTGTTTGGACTGTTCGGCCAGGCTCTTGATCTCCTGCGCCACGACAGCGAAGCCTTTGCCCTGTTCTCCGGCTTTGGCTGCTTCGATGGCCGCATTGACTGCCAGCAGGTTGGATTGTTCGGCAAGATCATTGACCGTGGCAATGATCTCGGCGATTGCCTGGCTCTGCTCGCTGAGTCTGACGGTGCTTTCGGCAATGGCTTCCATCTGCTGCTTGATTCGTCCCATCCCTTCAATAGATTCTTCCACTGCTTTCTTGCCGCTCAGCGACACTTGAGCTGCTTTCTGCGCGCTGTCGGAGACATACTTCGCTTTTTGCGCCGAGACGTGAGCCGTCTGTTTTACTTCTTCGACAGTAGTAGTAGTTTCGCCGACGGCAGTAGCCGTCTCGTTTGCGCCGACGGCGATCTGTGATATTACTGCCAGGATCTCGCTTGATGAAGCGGCCAGGACGTTGACTGCCTCTCTGGTCTCTCTGGTGACTCGCCTCAAATTCTCCACCATTCTGGCAAATGACTGCGCCAGAATGCCAACTTCATCTATTCGCTTGTTAGCCGGCAAGTTGACCGTCAGGTCCCCTGAGCCGATCCGTTCGGAAACTCCTGACAGCTCTTTAAGCGGATTGGCAATGATCCGGCTCAAGAACAGGGCCATCAGCAGGGCCAGTACAGGGGCAACGGCACCGGTTGCTATTAGTATGCTGAGCGATTGACGGACTCTCTTCTCGGACTGTTCCACTGCTGTGCGAGCCCGCTCTTTCGCCTGCTCCACAAGCTCCCGGTAGATAGATTGTATCTTCCGAAAGCGCTCATGCTGAATGCCAAGTATCAGGTTCTTCGCCTCCTCGGCCTTCCCCTGATAGATCAGAGGAATAATCTGTGAATCCTGCGCCTCTACATAAGCGGTTTGAGCAGCTCTCAGTTCTTCCAGCTTGCGGTTGACCTGGGGGTCATTACGTTGCCGTTCGAGCAGCCTTCGTATTGTCGTGTCGATCTCTGCTGTGCGGTTCTTGATATCTTGATGCCAGAGCTCTTGGTCTGCTCGCCCGGTTACTACCATCATAGCCAGTTGGGCCGCCCGTATTCCGTTTTCATGTCGTGGAATGTCTGTAATATCCACAGCGTCGGCGAAATCAACCTCATACATGGTTCTCTCCAATTCCTGAATCGCTTTGATGTCGTTATAAGCCGTCACTATCACCGCGATCAACAGGATGATGATCAGGCCGAAGCCGAAGAATAGTTTGTGTCGAGTTGGCAGGTCTAAGAGCCATTTCATGGGATATTTCCTCCTAGAATTCTACGTCCTACGTTTTAGCGTCGAATGCAGAGCGTAGAACTTGATTCATATCTCTATCTCGTCATGCACGACGATCCTCTTATCGGCGAGGATCGTCTCAGCGTCAAGGATCACCAACCGCTCCCCGGTCACCCCCTTGAGATACTCTGCGCAGATGCCTGTCAATGTGGGAAGGGGCGGTTGAATCTCGCTCAGTGGAATAGAGCGCGCGCCGGTGATGAGGTCGGCGAGAATGCCGATCTCCATTTCGCCATTATGAATGCGGATAACTTTGTTGAGATCGGTTAGCCCTTTCTCCGGCAGGTTGAAGAATTTCTTAATGTCGATGACAGAGATGATCTGCCCGCGCACGTTGATTATGCCGAGGACGAATGAGGGGGCGCCGGGCAATAGGGTGATGTCTCTAATCGGACAGATTTCGCGGACCAGGGATGACTCGATAGCATAATGCTCGTAAGCCAGGAGAAACTCTACTACTTCAAGACTCTCTCCTTCTGCTTGCTCCTTCTCCATCTCTTGGGCAAGCGCTTTTGCTCTTGCTCTGAGGATCTTTCTCTTCTCTTCAGAGGTCGGCTCCAGTCCTCGCTCAAGAGCGGTTTGGGCAGCCTCTAATCTTCGATGAATCGCCTCCCAGTCGATCGCTATCGTCTGCTCATCGGATGGGGGCCCTTCTTCTCTCTTCATTTGATCGCCTCTCGGTAGATTGCCGTCCGAATAATCTCCATCAAGCGCCCGGCAGTCATCCCTCCCGATTCGGGTAGAATCTCTTCCTGCCGGTAGTTACTCAAAAGCGCCAGAGCATTCTGGAAATGCTTATTTGACTCTTTGAGCTTGCCCTGTCGTCGAGTAAGGTTCCCCAGAGCAAAATGGGCAAGCACAAAGCTCTGGTCGAGGTAGAGCGCGTGCTTTAACGAACGGATGGCCTCTTCAACTCGATCTTGTTCCAGGTAAATCATAGCCAGTGTGTGGCGGCTCACCGGATCGAGTCTGTTCATAGCTATCAATTTCTCGCACCACTCCAGCGCCTCAACAAGTTTGCCTTGATTAGCATAGGTTCGCGCCAGAAGCAGGTATATTGCCGGTTGATCTCGATTGTCTGCCAGGGAGGCCAGGAGCTTTTCCGCTGCCTCCTGGTAAAGGCCCTGTTCATATAACGCCAGCGCCTCCAGATACAGACTGTTTGTGGCGGCGGATTGCTCCGATTGCGGATTGACGTTCGACGTCCGTAACGTCCGACGTTCTACGTCCGACGTTCGAGGTTCGACGTTTTGTCTCCGCGTCTCCGCGTCCCTGCGTCTCTGCGTCTGATTTCCCCGCGTCTCCGCGTCGTCGAAGGCGTCCCTGCGTCTCCCACTCTCCCACTCCTCCACTCCCGCGCTCGCATCCTGCGGCCTCCTGGGGGCCTTTCTGTATAGTATTGCGCCGGGAAAGCTCACCGCCTCGAACTGTCGAAACAGGATATGCGATGTCTCGCTTGGACTGACAATGAGCCAGCCGCCATCAACAAGAGAGAGATAAAGATTGTTGATGACCTTTTTTGTCTGATCGGGGGCGAAATACATCAGCACGTTGCGGCAGAAGATCACATCCATTGCGTTGTTGTTTAACAGAGATGGGTAAATGTCCTCGGCCAGGTTCAGATAAGAGAAGGTGACCATCTTCTTAATATCGGGAATGATCTGATAATAGTCATTCGAGTCTCTTTTAAAATACCTATCTTTGATCCACGCCGGGGTGCTGCGAAATGACCATTTGCTGTACCGACCTTCCGCCGCTTTCCTGAGATAATGGGGATTAATATCTGTGGCCAGAATAGTAATGTTCCAATTGGTCAAATCATAGATCATCTTGCTGAGCAAAATGGCGATGGAGTAAGGCTCCTCGCCGGTGCAACAGCCGGCGCTCCAGATTCTCAGTCGCCTTTCCCGTTGCCGCCGGTTGATCAGCTCCGGGAGAATCTGTTCCTCAAGTATGTCAAAGCTCTCTTTTCCCCTGAAAAAATAGGTTTCGCCAATGGTCAGATGGCTTGCCAGAATCTCTATCCGCTCCCTTGTCAACGGAGATGACATAAGCCAGCGGATGCAAGATTCTGTGTCTTCAAAGCCGAATTCTCGCGCAGCGGAGACAATCCCCTGAGCGAGGTCCCCCAGTCTTTCTCCGGGAAAGTGCAGACCGGTGTGAGCAGCAACAAAGTCGCCGAAGTGAAAAAGGAGTCTATCTGAGACGGTGTTGCTCATTTATCTTAGCGCCCGGTCGAGCGCCTGCTCCTCCTCAAGCGAGAGGAAGCTGTCGAGATCATGAATGAGAATTATGTCATTGCTGAGTTTGATCACGCCGCTGACATAGCCTAGTCGGGGGAGAATCTCCTCAGCCGCGACTATCTCCTGTTGTGAGCAGGTAATGATGCCGTTTACTGAATCTGCTATCAGCGCGAGCTTACGTCTCGGTGTTTGTCCAATTATTAACCGATCACTGAGGTTGATTTCTCGTTCGGGCAAGCGCAATCGCTTCCGGAGATTGATAACGGGAAGGATCCGCCCTTGCGCGTTAATCACACCGAGGACAATCTCAGGCGCTTGCGGCAATGCAGTAACTTCGACTGCGCGAACGACTCTCTCCACAGCAGAGAGATAGAGCGCGTATAATTGCTCACACACAGTAAAGGCGAGTAGTTGATCCACCTTGCTCATCCTATCACCCTATCCTGAATGCAGATGGTTGCGATTGCGGATGGCATATCGCGCATTACACATATTGCAAAAATTGATTCAACAGGGACCCATAGCGAATGAGCGCCCGGTAAATTTTTCTGCTTGCGTGCCGGATTATACCATAATCGGCGATTCTGCAAAGAGTTGAGGGAGTTCAATGGACTTTACCGATGCATCGTTGCACTGTGTTCTAGGCCGATTGGCCGAGAGGCGAACGGTTTTGTAGCGCCGCGATATGAGTGGAGGTCTGCAAGTTCTGAGCATAAGCATCAGGGAGATATTTGCAGGTACCCTCACCAACCGTTGCCCAGAGCTTGCAGACCTCCACTCACAATCAGCTTAGGCGTTAGATGAGATTGAGCACATCTTGCAGCACGGTATTGTTAGTCGAGATCACACGTGAATTAGACTGGAATCCTCGCTGGGCAATAATCAAATTGGTGAATTCAGTCGCCAGGTCGATATTCGACAGCTCAAGCGCATTGCCAGTAATGCTCCCTCTGCCGCCCGAGCCTGCGGTGCCTAGAATGGGTTGGCCTGATCCGCCTGTCTCGGTAAACAGATTGCCGGAGGAGCGGGCCAGCGCCTGTTGCGCATTGAATGTTGCAACAGCAAGCTGGCCAAGCCTTATTGTCAGTCCCGAACTGAGCACGCCGATTATCATTCCATCAGAAGAGATGCTCACTCCGGTGACTGTGCCTGCTGGGGCCCCATTCTGCGTCACCGATGCTGTGGCCGATGGCGCGTCCAGAGCAGTCAGGTTTGTCGTGCCTGTAGTCGCATCAAACAGCTTGAGCGTGATCGGCCCGGCCGATGCGCCATTAGGCAATATGTTATCGGGAACGCCGCCCGTAGGCGTGCCGAAGGCTATGGTGATGCTCGGATTGTTGGCATCGACATTAGTAGCTGTGCCCGTGCTGGGGAAAGTGATTTTGCTGAGCTGGCCCGTGTTGTTGAACTCGAGTATGCCTTTGCCAGCGGCATTGGTTGCATCTGTCGGATCCAGCGGCCCATTGTCAATCCTCACTTCAAATTCATAATTGGGCGGACTGGTGCGGGTGAATTTGAAGCTGAGTATGTGCGAGGTGCCCAGCGAATCGAATATCTGCGCCTGAGTGTTGAACTCGAAAGCCGTATCCCCTTTGGAGTCGAGGTTGGTGTTTAAGGTCAGCTCGGTTGTAATCCTTGGCCCCTGAGTTTTTCCTATTGGAATGGCCAGGTCTTGCAACGTGCTTTGATTGATCTTGCCGTTGGAATCGGGCAAGTAGCCCTGAACTCGCAATCCGTTCGAGTTGACCAGGAATCCATCCTTATCGGGGAGGAAATCGCCCGCGCGAGTATAGAAACGCGCACCGCTTCCATCCTTGACGATGAAGAAGCCGTTGCCTGAAATGGCTACGTTGGTGGGATTGTTGGTGGTCTGGAGGGTGCCCTGGGTGAAATCGGGCACAGTAGAGGCCACTTTCACTCCCAGCCCTACTTGCAAAGGAATGGCAGAGCCGCCGCTGGAAAAGGCTACTGTTTCGCTGAACACATCTTGAAATGCCGCTCTGCTCCCTTTAAATCCCAGCGTGTTTGAGTTGGCAATGTTGTTTCCAATTACGCTGAGCGCGGTCGAATTGGCCCTCAGTCCTGAGAGGGCGACGAAGAATGAACTGCTCATAAGATTGTTTCCTCCACTATATTCATTTGATCGGTCTCTTTCTTTCCATTAGCGCCATCTTCTGCTGACTGCTCGGTTCCGGTTGCAACCAGATCCTGCATGAGGTTCTTGATACTGATCAATTGCTCAAGCGAAGTCAGTTGCGCTAGCTGGCTGACAAACTGTGTTGGGTCTTGAGGATCGAGTGGATCCTGATTTTTGAGTTGCGCCACAAGCAGCGTGAGAAACTGGCTCTCGGAGAATTTCCCCAAACTATTGGCCGCATCCTCTTTCGCGCCCGATTGGGCGCCCACTGCGCTCGACTGAGCAAAACTCATTGTATGGGGAAAAGCGGCAATGCCGGTCTGCATCATCTTATGCTCCTCAGAAAATGCCCTGGGAGCGCCTCTCGTCCTCGCCTGCTTGGGGTGCATCCTCTTGCAAGGTGCACAGGCAAAGTGACTAGTACCCCCCAGGCTTTTCATTGTTTCAGGATGTCGCACGAGCGACATGAAAAATCCCTCAGAAAAACAGTAATCAGTGGCCGGTCGGGGGACCCTCTGGGTCGCGGGTCAGAAACAGTGACCACACCATCCCGCCGTCCGACGCCGCCACGTCCTGCATCCGTCGTCGGACGTTTAATCACCGATCACTGGCAACTGGTTATCTCAGCCCTCGGTTGAGCACTTGCCGTGCCACAGTCGCAGTTGCTTGGACGGAGACCGATGAAATTAGATTATCACCTTGTTTTTCTGAGGATTACCCAATGAAGCTGATGAGGTGATCAACCGATCAGGTCATCAACGGACTAGGCAAAGTAGGAAAATGCTGCCTAGTACGTCTGTTCGTCCGACGTTCGCCGACCAAACGTCAGATGTTAGGCGACTGATAGCTAGTAAGAGGGGTCTATCGACTATTTGCCTCTGCGCCTCGGTTCCCGATGCTCTTCCTCCGGGCCGGGTTCAAGCGTGCAGATAGCGTTGTGGCGCTTGATTCGCAGATAGACAGACTCAAAGACGCGGAACGGATGATTCATATTCTCCGCGCCGAGATAAGCTACCGTTAAATCCTGAGCCACGGCCAGGTCAAAATTGCTCTTGCCGGTTGCGACAATAACTCCTGTGCCGCTGGCGAGCAGCGGCGATTGATAAACGCCATCGGTAATCAGCTCGCGAATATGCTCGATCTCCAGAACGTTGGTGCCCTGATGCACGCGATGCATTTGCGAGTAGAGGACCGGGCTCACCACCATTGCATAAGGGCCATAGTGGCCTGAATTGATCAACAGCTCAGTTGCATCGACCACATCGCTGAATGCATTGCCTGATACTTTCCAATCTCGTCGCTTGAGCGTGTTGCGTCCATCAACCGTCATCAATCCTTCGCAATTCATCTCGCTATCGCCATTGAATATCAGATCATCTTCGCGGTCGGCGCAGAAGGCGGCAGCAGCAGCGGCGATTGATGGATCGAGCGGGATGCGGTTCTGGCGACTGCTTTCAATATCTCGCCAGTGGATGACAAAATCTTTGTAGATGATCGGGATGCTTGCGCTTTCGCGGCGCACCGAGCGAACCGGATCGGAGTCTTGTTCTCCCAGCAATCCTATGCGCCCCGGAGTGGTACCGGCGAAATGCTCGTGAATTATAGTCTGAATGCCGGGGCCGAGGGGCCCATGAATGTCTATGATTCTTCTTCCGACCAGTTTCCTCCGCGCAACATCGATGACTATTTGATTGATCAATTCCCACTCTTCTTCCGACAGTGGGTTTTCATGATGAGCATAAATATCAGGCATTGGTCCTCCTCCCAGCAGTTGTTTGTGATTTATCAAACGTCCGACGTCAGAACGTCCTGCGTCTGTCCGTTCGACGTCCGATGTCGGTAACAAGACGCAAAATGTTCGACGTAGGACGTGGCGACGTCGGACGGACATAGGACGTACAAACGAATGATCATTTTCACTTAGGGGCCAGTAGAATGTCAAACGGTCTGTCTCATTATAGCTTTCAGCGGCTAATCGGCTGCTTTGGCCGCGCTAAACACATACTTAACTTCTGAAATGCTATAGGCAGTATGTTCCCCAGGTGTGCTACAATATGCCTTCAACTGCAAAGACTGGACGAGCTATGAAATTTCTTCCACTGACAGTTGCTTGCCCTAAATGCGGGTCGCGGGATGTGACCTACAGTTGTCATCCTGCCTGCTGCTTCAATCACGTTTGCAGTTCCTGTCTCGAAAGCTTCGAGCTATCCACACAGTATCTGGGAGAGAGACTCTCTTCAGTTGGCATTACACCTGAAGAGAGAGATCCGACAGCGCCTACAGTAGCTTGCACTGAGTGCGAGAGTCTGGATGTTTATCGGATGGAGGAGAGCGAATCATCATCAAGCAGATTGGTCTGCGTGTCATGTCATGCAATTCTTGAGCTGGTTATAAATTAACTGAGAATGCAAAGCTTCTCCCTCCCAATAGCGAGATGATGACGGGAAAAATTGCGCTAGATTGCGATAATCGCGTTCTCCTTTTCCTGTATGCTCCACCAAGCGGCGAGTGGTTTGGGGGGGCACCGGGCGGCGGATTGGAGGAGAATGAAAGCTTCGAGCAAGCTGCCACCCGTGAAGCTGCCGAAGAGGTTGGTCTCACACATCGCCCTGGGCAAGCCGAGACTTCAGAGAGATAGCTTGATCAGAAGAGGTGACGAAATGAAGAGCGCAGTTTTTACTTCAAGAGATTCTTGATAGCGATTCATATACAGGAGATTAGGCGATGAAAAAGATGGCAAAGAATTGGTCACAGGATAGCTACATCAAAGCATTCAAATTTGCCGCATACGCTCATCGTGGGCAAACAGTACCCGGCACAGACTTGCCCTACATCATGCATTTGAGCTTTGTGAGCATGGAAATCATTGCCGCACTTCGCTTCGACAAAGGATATGACGAAGACCTCGCTCTACAGTGCGCACTTTTACATGATGTGATAGAGGATACCGATACAACTTATGAGCAACTGAAGAACGAATTTGACAGCTCAGTGGCGGACGGAGTGTTGGCGTTGAGTAAAGATAAAAATCTTGCCAGGGCTGATCAGATGCAAGATAGCTTGCGAAGAATTAAGCAACAACCAAGAGAAGTGCAGATGGTTAAATCGGCTGATCGCATTACCAATTTGCAGCCACCCCCAGATCACTGGACAAAAGAGAAGATAATAAAGTATAGAGAAGAATCCATAGAGATATACAACGCGCTCAAAGAAGCAGATGAGTACCTCGCTTCTAGATTGTTTCAGAAGATAGATGACTATAGGAAGTTTGCAGAGTGAGCAGCGCAGCCTGACACCCTTTCGGGATCGGAGCCGCTGCATCTGAGCCATTGTCCGACAGTATTGCGCCCGACGCCGAGCAATTGGGCGGCCTGCGTTCGTGTTCTCTGACGCCTGTGCCCAGCAAATAGAGCAGGTGAGAGGCGCGTCCGCAATCGACTGTCGGACTCTTGTTGCATGAGTCTTGGTAACTTTCCGGGCGTCTTCCCATACAGCAACCATTCCTCGCTTCATCACCGCCTCCTTGAAAGGCCGAATTTTCTTATAATGCACGGTTATCAATCCAAAATGGTATAAGACTCAACTTGTTGGAAACGTTGGAAAGGATTTGCTGGCTATTGTCAGTCGATGGATTGACAATAGGGGCATGGTGAGAAACAATGGCGTCTAACAATCGCCTCCAGCCGCCGCTCCGCGAGGCGTATTTCGCCTGGTTCCTCGAAGTGTTGTGGCGCCGCAGCGCGCCGCAACTGGAGCGCCGGCCAGACATTAAAAGCAAAGTGAAGGAGATAGGGGTATGTTCAAATACATTGCCGCATGCTTTTTGTCGTTTACGCTGCTCGCCGAGCAGCTCCCGGATGCTCAAGAGCTGTTGAGACAGAGCGAGAAAGCGATGAAGAAGTATCACAGTTATCAATACGAGACCGAGATGGCTATGGACATAATCGTAGGGGGCAATCCAATTCGCACAAGCATAACATCGTCGCTTGCTGTGGTGAACCCCGACAAGATGCGTATTGAATCGAAAAGCCAGATAGGGGGATCAACCATCGTGACCGATGGCCAGTACACCTGGATCTATCTGCCGGCGCTCAAGCAGTACACCAAGAAGGCCGCCGTGCGCACTCCACAGACGCTATTTGAGAGCATCTCCGGGGGTGCCGGCATGGGAAACCTGACCAATTCCTCAACGATTATGAAAGATACTAAAATCATTCGTGAGGAGCCTATCGAGACCGATGGAAAAAAATATGTCTGCTGGGTAATCGAGACAAGACTAGATAAAATGAAACTGCCCCAGCCTGAAGGCGCAGAACTGACCGACGGCGTGATTACGCTCTGGATCGACAAGGATCTGATGATCGATCGGCAAACGATCATGTCGGGCAAGATGCAGGGAGGGCTCATGCCCGCGCCGGTGGAAATGAAACTGAAGATTATAAAGCGGGCGCTTAAATTCGATGTGGAGCTGCCGGATTCCTTGTTCCAGTTCACGCCGCCTGAAGGCGCCAACGAGGTAGCGGAATTTGCCGTGCCGGGGATGAGGACGCCGGAGCTGGTAGGAAAACCGGTGCCGGAGTTTCGCGTCAAGACGCTCGCCGGTGAGACGTTCGATTCGGCAAGCCTGAAAGGCAAGGTCGTGCTCCTGGACTTCTGGGCAACGTGGTGTGGCCCGTGCCGCAGGGAGATGCCGACAGTAGACAAGTTGCACCAGGAGTTCAAGGAAAAAGATCTGGTAGTCCTGGGATTGAATGTCGGCGAAGACCGGGAGACGGTAGAAAAATATCTTAAGTCGGCGAATGTGACCTACAGGGTTGCGCTCGTGGAGGACGCCGGTGTAGTGTCGGCGTTTCAAGTCAGTGCGCTTCCTACCTACGTTATAATCAACCGGGACGGCAAAACGGTTGCCTATCAGGTTGGCAGCGCAGGTGAGGCCGCGCTGCGGGAGGCGCTGGCAAAGGCAGGCTTGAAAGCGGACACTCCCAGGTAGAGGCTTTGGAGGAACTGGCAAGCATTCAGATCAAGCGCCCGCGTCAGCTCTAAAAACTTCACTACATCAAGCCGTCGCTCGCCCAATTCATACTTTGAGACGTAGGACCGAGGCTTCTTCAGTTCTTTGGCGACTTCGGCTTGAGCGAGATTCTTGGAGCAGCGCGCTCTGCATAGAGAGCCTGGACAGCTTGCCTATTGGCAGCGAGGAGCCCACCGATGAAGGGGCGCGTCTGGAGCTTCCTCCGGGCGATTACCTGGTCCCTCTGCAATGCCTCTCCCGCGATTACGAGCAGGACCCAAACGCGCTTGTGCCCGAATATTAAATTTGACTCCCTCCCCATTTTGAACCGGGAGAGCTGCCCTCCCCAATCAGCCTTTCTTGGCCTATCCGCGATAACAGCGCCCTCCGGCAGTTCATACTTTTGCGGTTTTTGCCGACAACGTAAAAACTGCAAAAGTATAGCATCAATAAACGTCCAGGTCGTGGCCGGAGACAACCTTTCCGTTGTAACCCTGACGAATCTCTTTGAGCAATTCCTCTTCTGTCGAATCCCAGATCAATTGATGATAAAGAATAAGCAGACCCGGCCTGGCTTTTGTTGCAATCTCGGCCAGCTCCTTTGAAGAGGTGTGAAAGCTGGAGTGATACTTCTGCCATTTCGGCGGCCGTCGTGAAAACCCTGCCTGAGAATAGACTTCGTGGATCAACACATCGCATCCATTGCAGTTCTCTATAATGCTTGGACTGGGGCCACAATCGCCGGAGATGACGATAGTGCGATCCGGAGTCTCAAATCTATAACCGAACGCTTGAGGCCAGGAACCATGATTGACAAGGAAAGCTTTTACTGTGACATTCTCATCTTTGTATATAACGCCTGGCTTGACCTCGTGAACGTTCACCTTGTAAGCTTCCGCATTGCCGCGCTCCAGTCCATCAACTCGTATACGGATGTCTTGTTCGTATGCTTTCAATATATGCTCGGTCATCGCCTTGATTCCTGCCGGACCGTAAACTTCAAGAGGCGCATTTCTATCCAGAACTGCCGGCGTGAAAATGAGATCGGGATAGCCTACAGTATGATCAGAATGTAGATGAGTGACAAAAGCTTTTTTGAGGTTATTCACAGCCAGCCCTTCTACCCCTTTTCGATAAGCAGCGGCGGCGCGCCGGACCACTCCCGGCCCAAAATCGATAATGTACGGGGTGCCATTAACTACGATAGCAGTAGAGGGCCCTGAGCGATCAGGATCGGCGTTGGGGGTCCCTGTTCCCAGAAGCACAATTTGCGTCCCCTTTGCCGGCCTGATCTGAGATTGCGGAAAGGCTGTAGCAATCGACATGAACAACAACATCAATGCAAATAGCCTGGACGGGGCTCGACGAACTTCGTTTCTTCCGATCATCTTCTTTACCTTGTATGGGGATTTTGCAAAAGCCGATCAGAGTTAGTGACCATCGGCTTCCGGTTAGCTTAATGTAGTTGCTAGAGGTCAATCAAGCAATTACCGATTTGCGGAGCATACTCGCCGCTTCAGGCATTAGCAAATCGGACGCGCAGACAATTGTGAATGATCTGAAAGCCATCGCTGCTGAAGCACAGAAGAATGCTCAAGAAGCGAAAGGAAAAGCGCAAGGGCAGAAAGAGCGTTTCAAGAAGAATTAGTAGCAGTACTTGCACAAGCGCGAAAGCGACTGCGTAAGCACCGGCTATACAGTTAAAACAACTTGCCTTTCGTGCTCAGCAAGTCGCCGTGTATATAACCCTCTTCAACGTTAGCCGTCCTTTTATCCCACAGATCAATTATCCGCACTTTGTACCAGTTATGCGGCGCACACTCGATGATCTTCACCCTGGCATTCTCTCGCAAGAATCCCAGCACAGGCGAATCTGCATCCGGCTTGCTCTTGAAAACTGCCTCTCTCTTAACGACCGCGAACTGACCTAATTGGATATTTTCCGGGCTCTTCTCTTGGACAATCGGAGCGCCGAATTGAACGGCCAGTGTAACGATCAGCCCGGCTAAGAGCGCTGCGGAAAATGCCAGAGCAAGCTTGCGCAGAAGGCTCCTGGAGACCCTGTTTGCGCGGGAAGCGAAAAGAGCGCGATTGCGCAACCGTCGAATATTTGCCTTCGTTAACAGAACTGCTGGCTTTGTCTGAGACCGATTCATTGTATGTCCTCTTCTGAACTGGGAAAGATTCTCCACTCTAATAGAACTTGGAGAAGCAGAATTTCGCTGCCGCACGGGAAAAGTGAAAAGCATCAATGATTGTGACGTAGCTGATAGATGATCGTAACCGTCACCTCTTTGTGGCGTGGCAAAGACGAAAGGTTGCTTGTGCTGAATGAAGCTGAATGAAAAGGCATGACTTACATAAGCGATGAGGCCCCAGTGTAAGTCATGCAAGAGATACCGGCGGTCTACTGAAACAATTTCATACGGCAATTAACTTCTTTACAACAGTCTGAATTCCACGAGGATCGGATGTCTTATGCTGATAGCGCGATCGTTTTTCATTGCCGGTTTAAATTTGATCTGCTGCGCTGCAATGATTGCCTGTTCATCCAGGCCGTAGCCCAATCCCCTGATTACCTTAACATCTCTGATGCGGCCATCGTCTCCGAAGACAACGCTGAGTAGGACCTTCCCCTGAATCTTCTCTCTCCGGGCTTCTTCTGTGTATTTAGGAGTGGGCGCGAAAAGCACAATGGGCTTGATGTTTAAGTCATTGTTACTGCCCAATCCGCCGAGGCTGGGGTTGCCATCTCCCATATTGAAGTCTTTGCCCGGGCCAACCCCTATTCCATCACCAGGGCCTACCCCTCCTTTACTGCCCGTTCCTATCCCTTTTCCTGATCCCGGGCCGTCGCTTGGGGGGCCTACTACTCCATCAGGCAAGCCCAATGGCATACTGGTCATCTGTACCGGCAAAAGCTCAGGCTGAACTCGAACAGTTGGCTCTACCGGCAGCGAAGGACGCTCGATAAGCGATGGGCGAGATGTCGCTGCAACTATGGGATCATACATAGTGGCTCTGGGCGATCTCCCTATCGAAGGGGGCCTAGTCTCGTGATTTCCTCCGCCTCCGCCGCCCTGTGCTCTCTCTTTCTTTGGCTTGTTAATAACAGGCAGCGGGCTGAGGGGAGCAATGTGAATGATTTGAGCGATCTGCTGTAGATCCTCTTGAACACTAGGTCGTAGTTCCCTGCCAGATGCTCCGATTACTATCAATATAATTGCATAAACGGAGATTGAGATCGCAACGCCTGCGCGGAGCAGCTTCTTGCGCCTCATCCCCTGAGCATCGCGCGCGAAAGTTTCGACGAGGAATGCTTTCGGGTCCCGTCTGAACTCAGCAGCAGCATTAATCAATCCTACCCATAATCTCAGCAGAAGGGTCGGCGGTTCGAGACCATAATCATATCCGCCGATGAACGTCTGGCGAATGAATGCGCTGGGGTCTCGGAAAAAGTCGCTCACAGTAGCAGACAGGCCGCGCCATAACCTCAGCGGCAGCGGATCATGGCTCAACATAAAACCGACGTTTGAAACAGCCTCATTAGATATTGTTTCAAGGGCAGTCGCATCCAGCGGGCAAAACAGAAACTCGTCTCCAAACTGCTTATTGCAATAGCAGCAAAACTTCATACCGGCATCCGAAAGAATCAATGTGATTGGTGATCGCCAGTCAGTCAGCTCGCCCGGATCCCTACCAGAACATCTCAGCTGAAGGCTCATTGACCTGTGACTGGCGTTTCACCAGGAAGAACGCCACCGGCAAGATTTTTTGCAAAGTTTTCGTGCAAGAAATCTGGGGAAAGCCTCTTGACAGTTGTCCTGCTCATAAGCTACATAATCCTAGATTTCACGCATATCATTGCAAAAGTCAGGGGGTGTTAAGTTAGTGGCGGTTGTGCAACTCAATGATGGCGAGTCGATAGAGAGCGCTCTGCGTCGGTTTAAGAGGAAAGTACAACAGGAAGACATTATCAAAGATGTCAAGAAGCATTCCTTCTACTTGAAACCCGGCGAGAAGAGACGCATCAAATCGGCGCTTGCCCGCAAACGCAATCGTAAAAAAGTCCGGCGCACTATCGAGTGACGGCGTTGGGCCTGAACGAACACAAGAGGGGCCCTGGCAGCGAAAGCCACTGGAATCGACAACAGGCAAAGGCTGTCAGGGCCCTTTGCCTGATTAGTCTATAATCAAAATCATCTCTTCGCGCGCTCCAGATATGAACTTAACAACTCATCAGCCCGTCGAACATGTCTGCTGGCAGCGCGACGAACGACACGCAGCGCCTCCTTTACATCTATCTCGACATCGGTAATTGACTTGCCTTCGCTTAGCTCAGGGTATCTCCCGGCCAGCCGCAAAGCCAGCTCACTGCCGCGCGGAAGCGAGTCAATAGCATGAGAGTATTTAGCATTCATTATGTCAAATAGATCCAGATAAGCAGTTATCGCTTTATTCATCTCTTCCTCAAATCCGGCCACTGCTGTTGCATTATGTTTGTCGAACAGATCATCAGCAGCCAGCTTGGCTTTAACCAGCTCAGGGCCGAAGTTCTGGTAATCAACCCTGCTGTTTATCCTCTCTACTAATCTGCCAAGCTGACTTGTTGTTTGCACTAGACTTCTGGCTTCATTGATGAACTCGCCGGATACTTCTGCGGTGCGACAGCACAAAGATAACAGGCTTATAGCAAGAGCAATATTGAGTCGATAAGCTATATTCATAGACAAATTTTTAACAGCATCTCTGCTCGAGCAGCAAAGAAGTGATGCCCTCCGAGAGGTTTGACTGTTATTAGTAGCCGTGATAATTTTAGCTATCTTTGATACACCATAAAAGGGTTTGGGGCGATGATCCCGGGATTCAATACCGATATAAAATTTCAGGGCAAAGTATATCATGTTCAAACAGAGGATAAGGGGAAGGATAATCCGATCTTTGAATCTCTAGTATACGTGGGCGGCGCAATACTCGCTGCCAAACGCACATCTTATGCAGAAGAGCTTAAGCGCGGGATCACAGATGAAGAGCTTGCCAGCAGGCTTGAGAGACAACACAAGATAATCCTGGCAGCAATTCAAAAAGGAAAAATTGATACTTTAACTAAAGCTCAAACCTCCTCATTGCCAGAGACAGTTGCAGACACTTTGCCGCAAGAATCAACGTTCTGTTCTTCTTCAACCCAGGAAGTAATAATAGAAGAGAGTTCTTTTTCAACACAGGAAGCGATAATAGAAGAGGGCGCCGAGGCCGCATCAGTAGCGCAGTTTGAGCCAGCAGCGCTCATTCCTCCATCATCGCAAATTGAGCTGGCAGAACTTGCTTCTCCAGAAGCACAAGCCGAGCCAGCGCCGCCCTCGCTCGAAGAAAGCAGTACACCTGTTGAGCCAGTTGCCAGGAGACCAGTAGAACCTCAACCGCAAGTTAAAGTCAACTTAGAGATAGAACTCCGTGGCATAGATGAGTTTATTGCCGGAGAGTGCTATTGTTTGAAAGTCGCTGTCAAACGCAACAGTCGCACTCCCGCCAAGAATACTCAAGTTATAGTCAAGATACTGAGCACAACATTTAAGCCACACATAATGACCGAGCGGACAGGCGCTGATGGGCTGGCCATATTCACTGTCGAGATTCCTGAGTTCAGGTCAGGCTCTGCTGCGCTTGTAGTGCAGGTACTGGCGGAATTTGGAGAAGGAGAGAGGCGGTTCCCTATTCGCAGGAGACAGTAATCAGATGCAATTGTCTATCAACGGCCAACTGAGAGAGGTTGATGATGGGCTGTCAATCGCTGAATTGATTGAGAAGCTACAACTGAAATCCGAGCGAGTGGCAGTGGAGCTCAATCACGAAATCGTCCGCCGTGCCGATTGGGCCGGTACAATACTGAAAGCCGGGGACAGCCTTGAAATAGTTCACTTCGTCGGCGGCGGATGCGGGTAAGCAAGGGAGCTAGGGGGCCAGGGTGCGAGGGTGTGGCCCCTCTGTTCCCCGGCTTGTATTTGGGAAAGGAATTATCAATGTCAGATGAGCTAGTAATTGCAGGTCGTAGTTTTCGTTCTCGTTTAATTGTCGGCACAGGCAAGTATTCGAGCCATCAGGTGATGGTCGAAGCGCACGCGCGGTCAGGAGCAGAGATGGTCACAGTAGCAGTGCGGCGCGTGAATTTGACCGATCGCAGCCAGGAATCATTACTCGATTATATAGATACTAAGAGATACACACTGCTGCCTAACACGGCAGGCTGCTACACGGCTCAAGAGGCTATTCGCACCGCGCATCTGGCGCGTGAGGTGCTCGATACCCCCTGGATCAAGGTCGAGGTCATAGGCGATCAGACAACTCTCTTTCCTGACAATGAAGGCACGCTGGAAGCGACGCGCGTCCTGGCCAAAGAAGGCTTCATCGTGATGCCATACTTCAATGACGATCTGATTATGGCGCGCAAGCTGATAGATGCCGGGGCCGCAGCAGTTATGCCTCTGGCTGCGCCTATCGGCTCAGGAATGGGCATACAGAACTTCCTCAACCTTCGCATAATGCGCGAGCAGATCAAAGAGGTCCCCATAATCGTCGATGCCGGAGTCGGCACAGCTTCGGATGCAGTAATAGCAATGGAGATGGGCATAGATGGGTTATTGATGAACACTGCTATTGCGCTCGCCCAGGATCCGGTTAAGATGGCCGAAGCAATGAAGCTCGGCGTCGAAGCCGGCCGCCTGGCCTACCTGGCAGGCCGCATGCCCAGACGACTCTATGCCAGCGCCAGCAGCCCGATTGAAGGCGTGGTAAGGTGAGATGGGCGGTTACTAACTGCCGCAATATTAGACTGAATCGGTTCGGGCGCCCGCGCGCCCTCAAAACAAGGTGAAATGGACATGTTTTGAGGGCGCGCGGGCGCCCGAATTATTTGGGAATGGCAAATACTCAGCTTGCTTTTACTTCTCTTGCCGGTTTATTGCAACATCCTTATCTAGTCTCAACAGGAACTGGGTTCCTTTCTCGAGCTGCAAGCTCTTGCCTTGAAGCATCAGTATTGAATTGCCGCTGGCTTCAGCAGAAGAGGTGAGCACCAGCGATTTCGTGGCCTTCCCTGCCCCGGTAGCAACGCTTCCGGCTGTATTAGCAGTAGCCTCAGTGGTCGCATTGACTGTGCTGTTGACGGTTGTTGACACATTCCCGACGGTCTGCCCGGTGGTCTTGATTGTATTATCCACTGTGCTTGTGGTTGTGCTCGTCACTCCGCCGAGAGTATCAGTACTTGCGCCCACTGTGCTGTTGACTGTGCCCCCAACGGTGCTCGTCACCCCGCCAAGCAATCCTCCAGAATTCGATCCTGAACTGGAGCCACGGCCAGCCGATCCGGTTGTGCGGGCCCTTCCTGAAGCGCTCGTGCTCCCAAACAGATCGTCATCGCTCGAAGAGAGACGGCTGTTATGTGTCACCTGAGTGATCGACATGATAGTTGCTGTCAACGGAGCGCTGAGCTGCTTATTTTGCATTTCATCAAAGACCAGAACCAGCTTCGAGATGCCTTTGCCCTTGCTGGCGTTCTCGACTTCGGCAACGTGCCCTACGAGCTGGGTCCCCTTCTTGATTACAACGTCATTATCAAGCTTGAGATCCTTAGTAGTCCGCATTACGAATTTGTCGCCGAGCTTATTCTTGCGGCTGCTGATTGCAGTATCAAGGATGGCGCTGAGTTCGGTGCCTGACTTCACAATTGCGCTCGATTCAGAATCTGTCTTGTCTGACTGGCCCCCGATCTTCGCCTTTGATCGAGTATCTGACTGGGCCTTGACGCGAGCGCGGGTCTGTCCCTGAGATTGCACATCAGTCGACACATTGCTGTTTTGTGAAGCTTTGACTTTGGTCTTCTCACCGCTTTGAACCTTGACCTTAGCATCCGTCTCGGTCTGTCCCCCGGCCTTAACGCCTGTCTGCTGCGCCCAGAGCGCGGTTTGAGTAAAGAAGAGTACAAGGAATGCAATCGTAACAGTTGCGGTTGTCCTTACTATGCTCCTTTTGGACATAGATCCTCCTAATAAACCAAACTAAATAAGAGATTCGGGGAGAGTCTCGGGAAAAGTAATAATCCGATGAATTAGCTCTTATGGGAGTTGCTTCACAAGAAAGCTATAGCTTTTAAGAAAAATAGTTTCTCAGTTCGGGCGCCAAGCGCCCTCAAAACAAGTTAAAGATAGAACTGTTTTGAGGGCGCTTGGCGCCCGAACCAGCGGCAATCTTTTTCTTAATCTCTATAGTTCTACATCACCTCGACTTTATCTCGGTCCAATACCTCTCATAGAGAGGCAAGGCCGGATTGGCGCTTGAAATAAACTCGCACCTATCCAGAAGTTCGCGCGGAGGAAATATTGCAGGGTTATTGAGTATCTCCGGTTTGATCAGCGGCCTGGCAGCTAGATTTGGCGAAGAGAAACCGCTGAAGTTTGTGACTTCGGCTGCGCTCTCAGCTTCGAGAATATAATCGATAAAAAGCAGCGCCAGATCCGGACTGGATGCGGTTCTAGGGATGCAGAGATTATCAGACCAGATGGTACACCCCTCTTGCGGAATCACATAAACAATATTCGGATTCTCCTGAGATGCTCTGGCAATCTGCCCGCTATAACCTTGCACAATCCAGGCATCTCCTGAGAGCAACAGTTGATCGAATGTCGCGCTGTCATAGGTTTGTACGAGCGGTTTCTGTCGGAGCAGAAGGTCCCTGGCTTCGGCAATCTGCTGCGGATCGGTGCTATTGAGCGAATAGCCTTTGAGCTTCAAAGCTACGGCAAAGTTCTCTCGTATGTCGTCAAGCAACGAGATGCGACCGCTGAAGCGCGGGTCCCAAAATGCCGCCCAGCTCTTAATCTCTTCTTTTACTTTATCTTTGCGATAGCCAATGCCCGAAGTCCCCCAGGCGAACGGAATAGAATATTCGTTATTGGGATCGAACGATTGGTTGAGGAAGCGCGGATCCAGATTGTCGAAATTCTTCAGGCGGCTCTTATCAATCGGTTGCAACAGGCCATCTTTGATAAACGTCGCTATCATATAATCGCTCGGCATCACCAGATCATAATCGACCACCCCCGTCTGCAGCTTGGCCAGCAGAGCCTCATTCGAGCTATAGTATTCGATATTGACGCGAACGTTATACCGCTCCTCGAATCTCTTGATCAGCTTATCGTTTACGTAATTGGACCAGATGTAGAGATTAAGCTGCTTCTGCTGATATGCTTTGCCTGCCCCACCGATAGCGAAGATAGCAAGCCCCAGTATCACCGCCGACGCCGACGCCAGGACCGGCTTCGATGGGGCCCCACGCTGAATCCTCTGAGATAGATAAACAAGCAGTATCGTGGCCACAAGCAGAACGCTTGAGACGGCGTTGATCGCAGGGGTGACGCCGGTCTTGACCATCGAATAGATCACCAGTGGCAGAGTCGTTGCCCCTTTGCCGGCGACAAAGCTGGTGATTAGATAATCATCCAGCGAAATAGTAAAGACGAGCAGCGCGGCGGAGATAATAGCAGGCGCAAGCAGCGGCAGAGTTACGCTCAAAAAAGCTTGCAGCTCATTTGCCCCAAGATCCATTGCCGCTTCTTCAAGCTCCTTGCTCATACCCGACAATCGAGCGCGCACCACGAAAACAACATAAGGCAGGCTGAAAGCCACGTGAGCAACTATGACCGTCGCCATCCCAAGCTTGAAGCCTATCAGGCCAAAGAATGCGACGGTTGAAAAAGCGATGACAATCTCAGGCAAGATGATCGGGAGGTAAAAGAGCATACTGGCCGCTTGCCGCAGGCGAAAGCGATAGCGCGCAAGCGCAATTGCTGCCAGCGTCCCGATGATGGTTGAGATGGATGTAGCAGCGAAAGCCACTATCAGGCTGTTACGCAATGAGTGTATGATCGCCGCATCGTTCCAGGCAGCCCGGTACCAGCGTAGAGTGGCCCCCTGCCAGACTGCATTAACTTGCGATGAGTTGAATGAGAAGACGATGAGGACGACTATGGGAGCATAGAGATAGAGATAGACCAGCAACGATGCGGCGCGAAGCGCCAGCCCTCGGTCTTTGAGTCTTGTTGCCGGCATTAATCTAAAATTCCTCCTCCGTCTTCGCTCCTGCGCGAATAGCAATAGCCAGCAGGATCAGCACAACGGCCGTGAGCAACAAAGAGAGCGCCGACCCAAACGGCTGATTGCGTTGAGTGAACTGATCCTGGATCAAATTGCCAACCATCATGGTCTTCGCTCCACCCAGCAGGTCCGGCGTGATAAAGGCCCCCAGCGATGGAATGAAGACAAGCACTATGCCTGCGATTATGCCTGCTTTGGTCAACGGCAAAGTCACCTTGAGAAAAGCCCAGAAGCGGTTCGCGCCCAGATCCATCGCTGCCTCAAGCAAGCGCGTGTCAAGCTTCTCTATCGAAGCATAAAGCGGAAGGATCATAAACGGCAGCTCGCCGTAGACCAGCCCCAGCAGCACAGCCGCATCGGTATAAAGCAGCTTGAGCGGAGAATCGATAATGCGCCAGTTAATGAGCAGAGTATTAATGAGCCCCTCGCCTCTGAGTATCAGCATCCAGGCGTAAGTGCGGATGAGGAAGCTGGTCCAGAATGGAAGCACGGCCAGCACCAGCAGCGCGTTCTTCCATTTGGGATTGGCCTTGAGCGCGATAAAGTAAGCAACCGGGTAGCTGATGATTAAACATAAAATAGTTGTCACTGCTGCAATCCACAAAGAGCGCCAGTAGATAGCCAGGTATAACGGATCGAATGATTGCAGATAATTCCACAGTCCAAACTTGAAGACCACTCCCCCATAGGGGCCCCGCTGGGCGAAGCTATAGACAACGATAACGATCAGAGGCGCAACGGTGAAGAGCAATAGCCACAGCAGGCTTGGCCCAATCAGCGTCAGAACCTTGCTCTTGCCGCGCTTGTGATAGAAGGCAGAGATAGCGGCTGAGAAGTTTATCATAGCGACTCGACATGATACTGTTATTTAGCCTTCGCAGAAAAGTTTTAATAGCAAGGTCGATACAAAGCTGCTCATGAGGCCTGGCGCTCCATCGGGATAAAAACTAGAGCGAGGTGGTCGGGTGGCTCTCTCCCTGATGACAGCTACTATCGAGAGTAAGAACAACCTGACAGGTTGTTCTACATTTTATCCCGATTGCGATGCTGCTTTCGATTGCTCGATAAAATCATCTATCTGTTGCTTCGTCCGGTTGAGCACCACTCGATCTTCTTCTATCTCGTGGCTCTTTCCCTGATGACAGCTACTATCGAGAGTAAGAACAACCTGACAGGTTGTTCTACATTTTATCCCGATTGCGATGCTGCTTTCGATTGCTCGATAAAATCATCTATCTGTTGCTTCGTCCGGTTGAGCACCACTCGATCTTCTTCTATCTCGCCCACCCAATCGGCGGGAATAGAGATGCTTTGAGGGAATATCAGCCCCTTCTCGATTATGAAACTCCGCGCCCGCTTATCTGAATCGTCGATCTCTACTCTATCTATGCCGCCGATCTTTTTTCCATCGTTAGTATAAACATCCATGCCCTGTGCCAGCTCCTTTTGACCCGGAGCAACGTTCCTGCTCTCCTGAACTATGACCGGCGCAGGAGCTGGGGCCCCAGGATAATCTCTTGAGAAAGGAATCACATAATAAGGCGCCGTTTCAGGCAGGAATCTTGCAGGCTCAGGCAAATCAGTTTGGTCCCCCTGCTGGCGCATATAATCAGATAGGGGCAGATAGGTCTCTTCAATGTAATCAGGCAGCCGCTCAAACTCATCGGAATTTAAATCCAACTTGACCCTATCAGCATTGGCCTCAATGACCTCTTGAACGGGGACGAGAATATCACGTGAAAACAGGGCGCCGCGTTTGACTACAAGGTGTGTTACATCGAAAGTCTCAGGAGCGAGAATAACAAGATCAACCTTCCCTACACTCTTATCTTTGCATTCGACATCGGCTCCAATTATTGATCTGCATAAACAGCCTCCTTTCCCGGCAAATTGCCGATCACTACGGTAATGGGCAAGTTGTGTTCCATAGATTCGACTGTCTCGAAGCGGTCGGGAAAGAGCTTTCAACAAAGAATCAGCTCCCTTCGCAATGCAGAGTTATACGCTCGGTGAACTGTTATGAGACAGATTCATCAGTTTCTTTGGGTCGCCGGTGAGCGCAGACTTTTGAGGTTGGCAAACAGGTGCTGAAGTTGTAATATCGTCCTGCCAGTTTGCTCAACGAATAAAGACCGATGAAGATCACAAATGTCGAAGCCACATGGTTGCGGTACGAGATCCCCGAATCGAGGCAGCATACCAGCGACTTCGGCAGGCTCACAACTTTTGATATGACTCTCGTCCGCATCGCTACGGACGAAGGCATTACCGGCTACGGCGAGGCTAAAGCAGCAGTTGGGAGCGCGGGAATCAATGCGCCTATCGTCTCGGTAATCGAGGAAGAGCTGCGACCGTTGCTTGTCGGCCAGGACCCGCGAGATATTTCTCGTCTCTGGGAGCAGATGTATAACGGAATCCGCGCGCGCTATGCGCTCAAATACGGCCGGTCTTTTCCTGAGCTGGGGCGAAGAGGATTGAGGATCTCTGCTATCAGCGGAGTGGACATGGCGCTCTGGGATATATTGGGCAAATCGCTCGGCATGCCGGTCTATCGACTGCTCGGCGGCAGATGTCGTGAACGCATCACCGGATATGCCTCCGGCGGATGGGCCGATGCAGAGCGCATAGGGGACCAGTTGCTGGAAACAATCAAGCAGGGGAACTTCTCTGCTGTGAAGATGCGAATTGGAGCGATGGATGGAGATGTAGATAATTCCATCGCTCGCGTGCGCGCGGCCAGGCGGGCGCTTGGCCCCAATGTGCAATTGATGGTAGATGCGCACGGCACATTCGATCCTCGCTCTGCTCGCCGGTTCTGTCGCGGCGTTGAGGAGTGCAATCTCAGTTGGTTCGAGGAGCCGGTAAGCGCAGATGATGTGCGTGGGATGGCAGAGGTCCGCGCAGCGACCGATATACCCATCGCAGCAGGAGAGAGCCTGTTTACCCGGTTCGATTTCAAGCAGCTCATAGACGCCCGAGCAGTAGACATATTGCAACCCGATCCGGCCATAGCAGGGGGAATAACAGAAGTGATGCGCATTGCCGCCCTTGCGTCGGCTCATCAATTGACTCTTGCTCCCCATCTGTGGGGTTCGGCTCTACTGTTTGCCGCCGGACTGCAAATAGCTGCTGCTGTGCCCAACTGCATTACGCTGGAATATTCTATGGGCTTCAATCCAATGTTGCGCGAGCTGGCCGCGGAGGAGTTTGTTATCAATGATGGGCAGGTCGAGATCCCTGACCGGCCCGGATTGGGTGTTACAGTCAATGAGGATTTTGTTAACCGCTATGCTGTGAGTGATGCGTGATGCATAATGTGTGAATAAATCGAGATCGACTGCCTTCTTTAGTATTACGCATTAGGTATTAGCTCATTGAGGAGGTAAATCATGAAAGTCAAAGGAATCAATCACGTCTCTCTGATTGTTGATAATCTGGAAAAGTGTCGGGACTTCTATACAAACATTCTCGGCCTGGAAGAGCTCCCGGCGTTTCCGTTTGACTACCCGGTTCAGTTCTACAAGATCAACGATCATCAGCAGCTCCACCTGACAGAATGGAAGGATGCTGTTTCGTTCCGAGGGCACTTCTGTATTGAGGTAGATAATTTCAATGAAGCATTTCGCAAATTCAAGACGCTTGGCATTATCGACACTGCTTCGTGGGGTAAGGTGCGCAAGCTGAAAGGCGGCACAATGCAGATGTTCATTCGCGATCCTGCGGGGAATTTGATAGAGATTTCTCACCCAGATGCAGCAACAGTTGATCCTGAAATATTTAAAGATGAGCTTTTTGAAGAGGCAGAGATCTATATCTCAGGGCGCGGTGACGCGCGGGGCGCTCGGGGAGAGAATGCTTCACTTTATAAGTTCTAATCTCAGCTTTATCCACTTCTGTCGCTCAAAAATGGATAGAGTCGGACTAAGAGAAAACGCTTGAAGATCCTATTGCTTGAGCCTATTCACAACGACGCGCATCGCTTGCTCGCTGAAGTGGGAGAAGTTGTATCAGTCGAGCGAGTCGATCCGGACTACCTGCAATCAGTAATCGCAGATGCGTCGGCTGCGCTCACGCGGGGCTATGGCCGATTGCCGCGCTCTGTGCTGGCAGCCGGGCGCAAACTCCGCTGCGTCGCCAGATGCGGCGTGGGCACAGACAATATAGACGTTCAGGCTGCAACCGAACTTGGCTTGCCTGTCCTCTACGCGCCCGGCTCAACTACTACGGCAGTCGCCGAACATACAATAATGTTGATGTTGATGGTGGCGCGGCGAGCAACGCGCTTTGATCGAGAAGTAAAAGCGGGCAACTGGGCGTTTCGCTCCAGGGCAGGCTTGGGAATGGAGCTTGGGGGCAAGACGCTAGGGGTACTAGGGCTGGGCGATATTGGGCGAAGGGTGGCTGAGCTTGGCCATGCATTTGGAATGAAAGTTATTTACTGGAGCCGCAGCAGCCGCGATAACCGGTTCCAGTATCTTGAACGTGATGAACTGCTGCGACAAGCGGATGTGTTGTCGATCAATGTTGCTCTTACATCAGAGACGCGCCAGTTGCTAGATCGCAGGTCGCTGGCGCTGATGAAACCATCAGCAATCGTTGTCAACACTGCACGCGGAGATGTAATAGATGAAGCAGCTCTCTACGATGCGCTTGCTTCTGGTAGACTCGCAGGCGCAGGGCTGGATGTGATTGCTGCCGATTCGCCGCGCGAGGATAATCCGCTCTGGAAGCTCGATAATGTCGTAGTGACTCCTCACGTAGCGGCGGTAACTGAGACGGCCTTTCGGCAAATGTGCGTTGAAACTGCGGAGCAGGTCGCGCGCATTCTTCGAGGCGCACAACCCGATGCGCGGTTTGTGCGCAATCCCGATGTTCTGCATAGGTTACAATGACGTACAGCAAGGCGGTTAGGTTGCTGATACTGTGCGCTACCAGCAACCTAACCGCCTTGCTGCACTCTTTCATAGGAGTTTTTCATGTCGCCTTGAGCGACGCCCTGAAATAATGAAAACGCGATGTACAACAACCTGTCAGGTTGTTGATAGCGCACACCACCAGCAACCTGACAGGTTGCTGTACATTTTCTGAGGAGGATTATATGAAATTCTCAATGCATAACTGGATGAGACCTGAGCCGATTGAGGTCACCCTTGAACGACTGCACCGCTTCGGCTACGATGGTATAGAGATCAGCGGTGAACCTGCCAGATACAACGCAACTGAGGTGCGCAAGCTACTTGATCACTATGGTCTGGAGTGTTGGGGAGCAGTCACTATTATGACTGAAGGGCGCGACCTCGTTCACCAGGATAAGTACGTGCGCGTAGGGACAATCGCTTATATGAAAGATTGCATAAAGATGATCCGCCAGTTGAATGGGACTATCTTTTGCGTTGTGCCTTCAACAGTAGGAAAGACCAAGCCGATGGCTTCGCCATCGCAGGAGTGGGCCTGGCTGGTTGAAGGGCTCAAAGAGGTCGCCGATTTCGCGCTCGAACACAATGTGACGATTGGCATTGAACCGCTCAATCGCTTCGAGACCTACCTCATCAACCGCCACGATCAGGCTATGTACCTTGCAGATGAAGTAGGCCGCGGCGTCCGCGTGGTGCTCGATGCGTTTCACATCAATATCGAAGAGGTCGATCCGCTGCAAGCGATACGCGCGGTTGGCAGCCGCTTGCTCGATTTCCATGTAGCCGATAATAACCGCAAACCGCCTGGACTGGGCCGCTACAACTGGGAAGCTGTCATTAATACTCTCAAAGAGATCAACTACGGCGGGCACCTGACCGCTGAATTTGTCCTTCCGGTGGATCGTACCCCTCTGGCGCAATCGGCTGAGAAGAGAGAGGCAGACATGGAGTTTACTGCCAGCGATCTTAAATTTATCCAGGACCACGGCTCAGGCTTGATCAGCGCAGCCGAGTATGACCGGGCCGTGGAGCACAACATAAATTATTTGAAGAAGTATCTGTAAATGGAGATCACATTCTTAGGTGGAGGCAATGAGATTGGCGCCAGCAGCGCCATTGTCGAGATAGGCGCGAGCCGCGTCCTGGTCGATTGCGGCATTCGCATGACCGGCGAAGACCGTTTGCCTGACCTGACGGCTATTAAGGATTCCAGTTTTAAAGGTCTTGACGCTGTGATCCTGACGCATGCTCACATGGATCACAGCGGCGCGCTGCCTGTTCTGCACCAGCACTTTCCGACCGTGCCAATCTATTGCACCGGCCCGACGCGCGGGCTGGTGGAAGTTCTGCTGCGCGATTCGATCAATGTAATGCGCAGCAAAGCGGAAAGCGAGCGGGAATTGCCGCTCTATTCGCAGCTAGCCGTTGAATCTCTGCTGGAAAAGCTGATACCGGTTCCATTTGGCTCGCCAACTCCCGTTGGCCGCTCAGGGCTGACAGTGACCTGGTTCCCTGCGGGCCACATACTGGGCGCAGCTTCAGCCGGCATTGAAGGCACAGAAGGCGGGCGCACTATGCGAGTGCTCTTTTCCGGCGATATATCTGTAGCCGATCAGATCACTGTTCCAGGAATGCTCGCTCCCGCTGACTTCAAGCCTGATGTGCTGGTGATTGAGTCGACTTACGGCGACCGTCTCCATTCAGCTCGCGCGCTTGAAGAGAGACGATTATTGGAGATGGTCGCCGGGGTGATCGAGCGCAAGGGGAAACTGCTCATCCCTGCCTTCGCCGTCGGGCGCGCGCAGGAGGTCATACTCACTCTGCTGCGCGAATTTCGCGCCAAACGGCTGGCAAGCTTCCCGGTCTATGTTGACGGGATGGTGCGCTCTGTATGCGGCGTCTATTCTGCTTTTCCGGCTCATCAGACGCCCTATTCGCGGCGGCTCATCGAACAGCACGGCAATCCATTCTTCAATATCATCGACGAGATACGCCCGGTCTATGCGCCTGCTGACCGGGAGAAGATCCTCGCAGGGCCCCCATGCGCTATCATCGCCAGCTCCGGCATGCTCACAGGCGGAGCCAGCGCCTACTACGCTCAGACTATCGTCGCCGATGAGCGCAATGGCATTGCTATCACCGGCTATCAGGATGAAGAGTCCCCCGGTCGTCACCTGTTAGAGCTGGCAGAAGGAAAATCCAATCAGGTCAATATCGGCGGTCGAGCGTTGGAGGTCAAATGCGGTGTAGCGAAGTACGCGCTGTCGGCGCACGCTGATTCAAACGAGATTGCCGGTCTGATAGAAGCAATCAATCCGCGCCATGTGGTGCTTGTTCACGGAGAAGGAACAGCGCGCCCTGCGCTGGCCGATCTGCTCCGGCGCACAAGCTCGCGCCATCGCCCAATTCACCTGCCCAAGACCGGGGATACTCTGCGGTTCGGAGCAGTGCGGCGCGCCACTCGCCCTATTGAGCGCGATGAGAAGGGGCTGGGCGGAGGGGCCCCGCTCACTGCCGAAACGTTAAAGCAACTGGCAGAAAAGTTGCGCGCACAGTCGGAAGAGCAGCGCGTCTTCACTGAGATCGAGCTGCTTGACCTCTGGTATGGCCCCCACGCCTGGGATGAAGAGCAGTATAGCGAGCTGATTCGATTGCTCGATGACAGCGATGATTTTCGCCGCCACCCGGCGCGACCGCACCTGTACCGGCTGCGCAAGCAAGAAGGGGAAGCGGAAGCGCCGATCATGTTCTTCGCCGAGCCAAATGAACTGTTGCAGCGCGTGGAACAATCACTGGGCCCTGACACCGGCCTCTACCGAAAAGGCTACGATCTGGCCAGGCACGAGCTGCGGCTTACATTCGATTTCCCGCTCGTCGCCCGCGAGCGTTACCGCAAGCGGTTGGAAAAGATACTGGAAGGCACAGGTTGGACATACACTATAACTGAATCGACTCATCATGGACGTCTGGTGGAAGTAGCATCGAAGTGCTTGCCTGAAGGAGTTATCCCTAAGCGCACTCCGGCAATTCACCTGGATCGGGCGGAGGTCGTCGTCACTGTAGATGTGGAACTCGACCCTGAAACCATTCAATCAGCCTCAGCGCGATTCAAAGAGACTACCGGCTTCACGCTCCACATCAAAGCGCCCGGCGCTTCTCTCTCCGAGGGCCCCTCGAATGCTCTGCCCCTTTTCGAGCCCGCAGACAGGGAACCGGCGGAGACCAACAGCGCATATCGAATGATTGAAGAAGCATTCAGCGACACTCCCGAAGTTTGGAGGCCCTACAAGAAGAGCCTCAAATCAGAGGACGACAGAAAATTCATCGAGCTGGCTTTCATCTCGCCCGAAGTTGGAACGCGCCATGCTGAGAAGATCAAACAACTGGCGCAGCAGACCGGCTGGCCCATGCGCATAAAACCCGAGCCAAACCAGATTGTGCTTATTGAACAGGCGGCACGGCTCATTCCCAAGGAGTGGCGATTACAGAAACAGCCCAGCGTTCACCGAGAAGCGGGAGTGGTCCGCGTTAAATGTCTCAACGCGCCGGCCAGTGATGATCCGCAATGGGCCATTTTGCGAGAAAAGTTTCTTGAGTTGACAGGCTACAAACTGGAAGCATAAATGCGATAAGTAGCATCTAACGCTTCTTTCTGTAGCAGAATAAGCAGTCACGATAGCTTTCAGCTCCAACGGTCAGTACTGTATCTCGATTATATTTCGCTTGAACTATACTTTTGCAGTTTTTGCTAATAGCGCAAAAACTGCAAAAGTATGAGCTGCCGAAAGAGTATTATGAGAAACGCTATGAGCAATCACCCTGTGTATTTCCGTCTATTTTGGGGCGCGAGGACCTTCAATTTTCAACCTGACGGTGAGGGAGGTGTAACTTGGATATAACCAACCAGATAATTATTTCTGTTTATGGCCGAACAGATATGGGTCGGGTGAGGAAAAACAATGAAGACAGCATTGCCGTCGCTGATGTTGAGTACGGTTTTGTTATCGATCCTCCGATACTTGATCGCTATCCGGTCGGCGAGCAGGGCTTGTTGCTGGCGGTTTCGGATGGAATGGGCGGAGCAAACGCCGGCGAGGTTGCCAGCCGGCTTGCCCTCAACACGCTGGTAGACCGGATGAAAGAGTATGAGCGCGATGCGCCGCCCGGGGCCAAGGAGAGAAAGTTTCAGACGGTAGTGGAAGAGATCAATCAGCTTGTGTGGCAGCAGGCACAGATGCGCCCCGAATGGGCAGGCATGGGAGCAACACTGACTTCGGTTCTGCTGTGCAATTACGGCGCCATCATCGCACAGGTGGGGGACTCTCGCGCGTACTTCATTCGCGGGGGCCAGATCAAGCAGGTCACAAAAGATCAATCATGGACTGGAGTGATGATGGCCGCAGGATTATTGTCAGAGGAAGAAGCGACTACTTCATCCTACCGCAACATCATTCTCCAGGCGATAGGCTCGAAAGAGCATGTGCAGGTAGCGCTCGACTATGCTGAATTCAGGCTGGGCGATTACGTGCTGCTTTGCAGCGATGGTCTATCAAATAAAGTCAGGCCCGCTGAGATGCTGGCAGCTATTCACGCTGAGGAGGATCTTGAGAGCGCGGTAAATTACCTGGTTGACCTGGCCAATGAGAGAGGCGGAGAAGACAATGTCAGCATAATCCTGGCGCAGGTTGGCGGCGATCTACCTCAGTTCAAGCCAGGAGAAACACTGACTAAAACCCTTCAGCCGATAAAAGGGTTTGATCCGTTCAAACACTGATAAAAATTAAAAATCTCGACTTGAATATTAATGGCCCCCCAATATATCTTTTGTCGCGTGGACTTATCATCCATGCTTTGGGGGTGGTTGTCGCGTGGGCCGTCCCTGAAGAGCAACTGAATTCCCCTGCGTTTCCGGGGCTTGCGGTAGAGTAAATGTCCGCGAGGATGTCGCTGTTGTAGCACGCTTGCCTGGCTAGTCAATTATTCACTCAAGGGAAAACACCTCTTTACAGTTAAAGGAGAAATTGAATCTATGGAACAACAGATGAATCAGCAGACCGGTGGTGCCGCTCCTCCCTTCAGGGTGGATGTCAAATTGC